>CAJHZC010000213.1_pt1 | contig 34812 bp, 34 predicted proteins | sample 9198911 | NCBI WGS metagenome assembly CAJHZC01 (sample SAMEA7708336, study PRJEB35096) | sediment metagenome | biome: marine neritic benthic zone biome [ENVO:01000025]; feature: sediment [ENVO:00002007]; material: shallow marine sediment [ENVO:03000034] sea grass bed [ENVO_01000059] ...
ATCAAAGCAGCGCGTTGAGCTGCAAATCCGCTCAAAGAAGATGCACGAAATTGCAGAATACGGGGTGGCGACCCACGCGATCTACAAAGATATGCCGCTGACCATTGACGAAGAGCCGGGCGAAAAAACCAATGGCAAGAGCGACAGCTATGCTTTCAGAGATACCAATGCTTACGCATGGTTACGGCATACAATTGAATCACTTTCTGAAGGCGACAATCCTGAAGAATTCCTCGAAAACACCAAACTGGAACTGTTCCACGACCAAGTGTTTTGCTTCACGCCGAAAGGTCGCCTGATTGCATTGCCACGCGGCGCCATTCCCGTCGACTTTGCTTATGCAGTCCACACCGATGTGGGCAATTCTTGCGTCGGTGCCAAGATCAACGGGCGCATCATGCCACTGGTAACCCAGCTGCAAAATGGCGACGAAGTGGAAGTCATCCGGTCGGCGGCCGCCGCGCCACCTGCTGCATGGGAAACCATTGTTGTCACCGGTAAAGCGCGTTCGGCAATCAGGCGGGCAACGCGCCTGGCTGTTCGTAAACAATACGCCGGTCTGGGCAACAGGATCTTGGAGCGCGCGTTCAGTCGTGCCGGCAAACCGTTGTCCAAGGAAATTTTGAAGGATGGGCTCGAAGATCTTGCGTTCAAGGATACCGATGATTTGCTCGCAGCAGTCGGGCGTGGTGAGCTTTCATCGACCAATGTGTTAAAAGCGATCCACAACGATTTCAGATCGGACAAAGACACCACGCCGCCGCACCCCGAATTAATGGGCGAGGGGTGGTTCAACCTGTCCAATGCCACCGGCATGATGTTCAAGTTTCCGGAAAAGGCCGAAGGTGACGAAGTGCACAAGGATCAAACCTTGGCCATCAGGGGGGCGACAGGCGATTTGCCGGTGCGGTTCTCGCCAGAAGGCGCCGTGCCCGGCGATCGTATCATTGGCATAGCGACGCCCGGCAAAGGTCTTACGATATTCCCCATCCAGTCACCGGCGCTTGCTGCCTATGACGACCAACCGGAGCGCTGGATTGATGTCCGATGGGATATCGACGCTGCCAACCGAACAAGGTTCAAGGTTCAGGTCGTAGTAACGGCTATCAATGCACCGGGATCACTTGCTGAAATTGCCACGTTGGTTGCTGACAACGATGTCAACATTCACACCCTTTCCATGGTGCGCACAGCGCCTGATTTCACTGAAATGGTGTTCGATTTGGAAGTTTGGGATATCAAACACCTCAATCGGCTGCTATCCCAGCTGCGTGATAGCGGTGCTGTCAGCACGGCTGAACGCCGAAACGGATAATCAACAGGGTTAAGCATGAAGACAGAAGAAGTCATAGATGTGTTTAAAAGCGCAGGCGCGGTGCTTGAAGGTCATTTTATTCTGACTTCTGGCCTCCGCAGCCCGGTCTTTCTGCAAAAGGCTCGTGTATTCATGCACGCCGATAAGACTGAGATGTTGTGCAAGGCTTTGGCTGAGCTGATCAAGGCAAGAGGCTATGGCGATGTTGATTACGTGGTCGGTCCGGCGATCGGTGGCTTGATACCGGCCTATGAAACTTCTCGGCATATGGATGCAACGGCAATTTGGGTGGAGCGGCAGGATGGCAAATTCGCGCTGCGCCGTTTCGAGGTCAATCCGGGCGATCGCGTTGTCATCGTTGAAGATATTGTTTCCACCGGGCTTTCCATTCGTGAAACAATCACCTGCATGCAGGAACTGGGCGTTGAAGTGGTAGCCGCTGCCTGCTTGGTCGACCGTTCAGCAGGCAAGTCTGATGTGGGGGTCCCCCTGGTTGCATTGGCAGAATATGAAGTGCCGGCCTACGAGCCCGACAAACTGCCGCCTGAATTGGCCGCCATACCTGCCATAAAACCAGGCAGTCGCAATATCTGATAAACCGCAAATCAACAATTGTGGTTGATGAGATTGGCCGCACGATCTATCTGAGTGGATCAAGGGCGTTTAGCCTGCAGTATGGACGAGCTATATGCTTTTCAAACGACGAGACAAAGACGAATTCTGGACGCGTCTTCGTGTCTGGCTCTGGCCGCGGCGCAATCACGCCCGTTCGTCGCGCTATGTCTGGAAACGTGTGCTCAGAATTCGTGCAAAACCACATGCCATAGCTTTGGGTTTTGCTGCGGGAACATTTGCATCCTTTACCCCGTTCATGGGCTTTCATTTCATCTTGTCATTCGCGATTGCCTGGGCATCGCGCGCGTCCTTCATTGCTGCCGGTCTGGGCACTGCGATTGGTAACCCCTTGACCTTTCCGTTGATCTGGGGCGCTACATTGAGCTTGGGTCGCCTCATTCTCGGTCGCTCGCCAGAAGCGGTTGGCAAGGCTGACGGCTTTCTGGCGACGCTAAAATTGTCTGGATTCCATGCTGTTTGGGATCCTTACATATTGCCGATGATCGTTGGCGGTGTGCCGCTTGGGCTGATTGCGGCGACTTTGTTCTATTTCCCGATCAGAACGGCGGCGCGAGCATTTCAGGCGCGTCGCATGGCAAAGCGGGAAGCAAAAGAGCAACATGGTGGCACGATGGGTAGTCCGGAGACATCTTCATGATAATTGGACTTGGTAGCGATCTGATCGATATTCGGCGCGTTGAGAAGACACTCGATAAGTATGGCCAAAAGTTTGTCGAACGTGTTTTTACACCCATTGAGCAGACCAAGTCGGACAGGCGCCGAATGCGTGCCGCATCCTATGCCAAGCGGTTTGCGGCCAAGGAAGCCATGTCCAAGGCGCTGGGGACCGGCATATCACGCGGCGTGTACTGGCGCGATATGGGTGTTGTGAACTTGCCTGGCGGCAAACCGACCATGGAATTGACCAATGGAGCTCGCAAACATCTGTTGTCCATGATGCCAGAAGGGCACGAGCCGCTGGTGCATTTGACCATTACAGACGATGACCCGCTGGCTCAAGCTTTTGTCATCATAGAAGCCTTGCCAAAAAACGACCGCAACTAGAGCCTACGCATTGCGGCAAAAGGCGCGAACAGTTATGACGCGCATCGAAATAACCTCTATTATCCAAATCGAATCAGGACCATGGACTTGGCGAAAAACAAAGAGAAGACTTCCGGCGGCTTAGGCGAAACGGTTTCCGTAATTATCCAGGCGCTAATTCTGGCCGTGATCATTCGTAGCGTGCTGTTTCAGCCCTTTTCCATTCCGTCCGGATCCATGCGCCCGACTTTGCTTGAAGGAGACTATCTGTTTGTGACCAAATGGGCCTATGGTTATTCAAAGCACTCGCTGCCCTTTAGTCCCGACATTTTTGATGGCCGCATTTGGGCGTCAGATCCAAAACGCGGCGATGTTGCAGTGTTTAAGTTTCCGCCAGATCCAAACCTTGATTATATCAAGCGTGTTGTCGGTCTACCCGGTGACACCATCCAGATGAAGGCCGGAGAGCTCTTCATCAATGGCGAGGCAGTTCAGCGTGAAAAAATCGGGCAAATCGACGATATTGATATTACCGAGGTGAACCGTCCGGTCGACGTATATCGTGAGACGCTGCCAAATGGTGTGAGCTACACAACACTTGATGTGACAGTTGGAACCGTTGGAGACGACACGCGCGAGTTTGTAGTGCCTGATGATCACTTATTTGCTATGGGCGATAACCGTGACAATTCGTCGGATAGCCGCTTTAATGTTGGATTTGTGCCAATGGAAAATCTTGTTGGACGCGCCAACATCATCTTCTTTTCGATCGCTGGCGGTGCATCACCGGTGGAAATCTGGCGTTGGCCATCAGAGGTTCGAATGGATCGTCTGTTCAAATCTGCGTCCAAATGAACAAGCCTGCGCCAATTGGCTCGGTTACGCCGACCCGCCTGGCAGAGCTTGAGGAACGCACGGGCCACACATTTTCAAATCTTGAGCGTCTGGATCGGGCGCTCACTCACTCCAGCGCCAAGAGCCGCACTGGAAAGGACTATCAGCGCATGGAGTTCCTGGGCGACAGGGTGCTCGGACTGTGCATTGCAGAACTGCTGTTCAGTAATTTTCCAACGGCAAATGAGGGTGAACTCTCTGTGCGCCTAAATGCGCTGGTCAATGCGGACACGCTCGCTGAAGTGGCCGATGAAATCGGATTGCATGCGTTTATCAAAACCGGCGCAGATGTCGGCGATCTAACATCCGACCGGCAGAAAAACATGCGCGCGGATGTCGTTGAATCGCTGATTGCGACCATCTATCTCGATGGAGGGTTGGACGCAGCAAATGCGTTCATCCGACGCTATTGGTCTAAGCGATCCATGCACCAGATGGCTGCCCGCCGAGATGCTAAGACCGAATTGCAGGAATGGGCCCATAAGCTCTACTCGATTGTGCCGTCCTATAAGGAAGTATCGCGCGATGGTCCGGATCATGAGCCGACATTCGTGATCGAGGTGACGGTCGCACAATTGAAACCGGAGCGAGCCGAAGGTCGCTCGAAACGTCTGGCAGAACAAGCAGCGGCAGAAAAAATGCTTCACAGGGAAGGCGTGTGGAAATGATCAACAGAGGCGTAGACAATTGAGCACTTCTGATACAGCAACGCGGTCTGGTTTCGTTGCGCTGATTGGTGCTCCGAATGCGGGCAAGTCCACTTTGCTCAACCGCTTGGTTGGTTCGAAAGTCTCGATCGTCTCGCACAAGGTTCAAACCACGCGCACACTCATTCGTGGGGTCGCTATGCGTGGCAACACACAGATCGTTTTCATGGACACGCCGGGTATCTTTCAGCCCAAACGCCGCCTGGACCGTGCTATGGTGACAACCGCTTGGGGCGGCGCGCGAGACGCTGATGTGGTGCTGGTTCTGATCGATGCCCGCAAAGGCGTGCGCGAGGACGAAGTACGTATTTTGGATGCACTTGAAAACGTCAGGCAGCCCAAATGGCTGATACTAAACAAAGTTGATATGGTCGATCCACCGGACCTGCTTGCGTTGACATCGCAACTCAATGAGCGCGGTAAATTTGATCAGACCTTCATGATATCAGCTCTGAAGGGCTCGGGTTGTGACGACCTGCTTGATGCGCTTGAAAATGCGCTGCCCGAAGGTCCCTACTACTATCCCGAAGATCAAATTTCCGATCTGCCGCTCAGGATGTTGGCTGCCGAAATCACCCGCGAAAAGATTTACGAGCGCTTGCATCAGGAATTGCCCTACGCAACCACGGTTGAAACAGAAAAATGGGAAGAAAAAGCTGACGGTTCGGCACGTGTTGAGCAGGTTATTTATGTGGAACGTGACAGCCAGAAAAAGATCGTGCTTGGCCACAAGGGCGATGCAATCAAGAAAATTTCGATGGCGGCACGCAAGGACATCAGCGCGATGGCCGAGCAAAAGGTCCACTTGTTCCTGTTTGTGAAAGTGCGCAAAAACTGGAGCGACGACCCGGCCCGATACCGCGAGATGGGCTTGGACTACACAGATTAGGCGAGGACGCCTCACACATGGAATGGCGTGACCAGGGCATTATCATCGGTACCAAAAAGCATGGTGAGACAAGCCTCATTGTGGAGCTTATGACACCTGAGCACGGTCGTCATTTGGGTTTGGTACGTGGCGGTCGGTCGCGCAAACTGCAACCAGTACTGCAACCCGGAAACCGGGTTGATGCCATATGGCGGGCGCGGATCGACGAACATCTGGGAACGTACCAGATTGAGCCTGTTGAAATGACGGCAGCCCGACTGATGGAAAGCGCTGTAGGCCTGAACGGCATACAATTGCTGGGCAGTCATTTGCGCCTTTTACCGGAACGCGATCCGCACCAATCTCTCTACGCGGCGCTTGATGTGCTGATTGAACATTTGAGCGAACCTCGGATTGCTGGACCCCTGATGATCAAGTTTGAGCTTCGGCTGCTTGAGGAATTGGGGTTTGGACTTGATTTGACCAATTGTGCAGCAACAGGAACCCGCGAAGATCTGGTCTATGTTTCTCCCAAAAGCGGACGGGCTGTAAGCGCAGAAGCAGGCAAACCGTGGGCAGACAAGTTGCTGCCACTCCCGGGATTTCTAACGCGCACCGCTGATCGCGAATGTACCGCGCAGGACCTCCAGGCGGCATTTTCCGTGCTGTCGCATTTCCTTGAACGCGATGTGTATCATCCACGTGGCTTCAAACAACCTGAAACACGACAAAGCTTCTTAAATGCGGCTTTGAAATCCATGGACGATTAGCGTCAGAACGGAGCAAAGATCGATCGACTATTGAGCGATCGGTCTGATGGCACTTTCATTTAGTTGTTACAAACGCCACCCAAAGTGAGTCCAGCATGGGGCGAGAGCATACTGCGCGCCCTTATGTTTCATCAAATCAGAAACCTTGGGAGCAGCCGTTAATGGACACTCAAATAGATAAATCTGAACTTTCGTGGGATGAATGGGATGAACTGAACGATCCCCGTCCAGAAGAAACCGAATTTGACCGCGTGGTTGAAAATGCAATTTCCAGGCGCGGCTTCCTGGGTGGGTTGCTGGCATTTGGTTCAGGTGCCGCAGTCATGGGCACGGGTGTTTTGTCGAGTTCGACTTCTGCTCAAGCCATGGACGCAGCAGCAGGCCGTTTCCCGTTCAAACCCATCCCGATTGCGACTGACTCCACCATTCACGTGCCTGAAGGTTATAGTTGGAAAATACTGGTTCGTTGGGGCGATGCATTGTTCCCCGACGCGGCAGAATTTGACCATTCAACCGGTGGCACTGCCGCAGATGCGGCGATGTGGTTCGGTGAAAACACAGACGGTATGGAATCTTTCATTGTTGGAACAAGCCAGCTCATTGCCGTCAATCACGAATACGCAAATCCTAAAACCAACCTGCCTGTCATTGCGGAAGGTGCTGAAGAGCCTGACGGTGTTCCAAAGAGTGCCGAAGATGTTCTTAAGCTGCAAAATCTGCAAGGCGTTGCCGTAATGGAAGTTGCCGAGGGCGCTGACGGTTGGGCCGTGGTGAAAGATTCCAAATATAATCGCCGTATTACCCATCAAACACCAATGGTAATGGCTGGTCCCGCAGCTGGCCACGAACTAATGAAAACAACCGTCGATGAAGAGGGCATGACCGCCCTGGGTACAATGAACAATTGTGGCTCCGGCAAGACGCCATGGGGCACATATCTGACCTGCGAAGAGAATTTCAACGGATACTTTGGCTCAACCGACCCGAATTTCGAACTGACCAGCGAAATGAAACGCTACGGCATTGGTCTTGAGAGCCGCTATTCATACGAAAAATTCGATGAGCGATTTGATCTGTCTAAAAACCCCAATGAGCCGCACAAATTTGGCTGGATTGTCGAAATTGATCCGGCGGACCCCAACTCAACGCCCATCAAACACACCGCACTTGGCCGTTTCAAACATGAAAATGCAGCGTGCACGGTGGCAGCTGATGGACGCATTGTCGTCTATATGGGCGATGACGAACGCGGTGAGTTCATGTACAAATATGTGTCTAATGGCACCTATGCGCCGGGCGGTGAGACTTCTGGTCTGCTAGATGACGGACAATTGTATGTCGCACGTTTTGACGATGATGGTACCGGCCACTGGATCGCGCTGACACCTGAACTGACCGGCATGTCTGAAGCGGAAATCTTGATGTACAGTCGCGTTGCCGGATCACGCGTCAATGCCACCACGATGGACCGTCCCGAATGGGTCGCAGTCAATCCTGTTGCGGTCGAAGCATATTGCTGTCTGACCAACAACAGCCGTCGTGGCGTTCGTGCCAATGCTGGCGGAGATTGGACACCGGTGACGGGTCCGAACCCACGCGCTGAAAACCGTTATGGACAAATCGTCCGCTGGTATCCGGCAGAAGATGATCACACATCGGATGAGTTCACCTGGGATCTGTATGTAATGGCTGGCAACCCAACCGTGGCAGAAGGCGATTACAAGGGCTCAGCCAACATAAACGAAGGCAACATGTTCAACTCTCCCGATGGCATGGCATTTGACACTACGGGTCTTGTCTGGATCCAGACCGACGGTAATGACAGCAATGAAGAGGACTATGCAGGGATGGGCAACAACCAGATGCTTGTTGGTGATCCTGTATCCGGCCGCATTGAACGCTTTTTGACTGGCCCTCAGGGTTCTGAGGTGACAGGCATTTGCTGGTCGGCGGATCGACGAACCTTATTTGTCGGCATTCAACACCCCGACGCCCCATTCCCCGATGGTGAGGGCAAATTGCCACGTTCAACTGTCGTGGCCATCAAACGCGATGATAACGCCATCATCGGTTGAGGCATAAAGAGCATCTTTGAATGGGCGTTCTTCTGAGCGCCCATTTACTCTGCGGGGGCGAGTCGCTCGATTGGCCGTTCCTTGATGGGCCAGTGCATGACTGCTGCAAAAATTCCCAATGCAACACCAAGCCACCACACCGGGTCATAGCTACCAAAAAGATCGTACAGATATCCGCCCAACCAAACGCCAAGGAAAGAACCTATCTGGTGTGAGAAGAATACAATGCCGCCAAGCATTCCCAGATAGCGGGTGCCGAACATGATGGCGACCAGTGCATTGGTTGGCGGTACGGTGGACAACCACAATATGCCCATTACAGAAGCGAAAATGATCACAGAGGTACCGGTTTGCGGCAGCAACAAAAACAAGGTGACGGCAATTGATCGGCCAATATAAATTAAAGCCAGAAATATCGGTTTGGAGTATTTTTGCCCGATGATCCCTGAGGCCAGCGAACCGATGATGTTGAAAAAGCCGATAAGGGCCAAGCCGAGCACGGCATAGCGCGCCGCCAGTCCGATATCAGCAACATAGGCGGGAAAGTGAGCGGTAATAAAGGCGACTTGGAAGCCGCAAACAAAAAAACCAGCTGCCAACAGCACATAGGATTGATGCGAGAAAGCCTCGAGCAGTGCTTCGCGGATCGTCTGATCAACATTCGCCGGGGTTTGGCTTCCTGAGGTGGAATTGCCGCGCAAGGGTATCGCAAGCACGGGTACCAGAAGCATCATGGCAGACATGATCAGCAACGAGTCAGACCAGCCAAAATTGTCAATCAATGCTTGAGAATAAGGCGCGAACAGAAACATGCCCGCTGATCCTGCCGCAGTGCCCAGACCGAACGCGAAGCTGCGCTGTTCGGGCGTCACATTGCGTGCAAACGCTGCAAGGACAATGCCAAAGGAGCCCGAAGCAACGCCAAGACCAATCATCACGCCGCCGCCAAAATGCAAGTACCACAGGCTGTCAGGCATCGACATCAGCAACAGCCCCAGCGCATAGATCAAGCCTGAGACAGCCAAGACGCGCCATGTGCCAAATTTGTCAGCGATCGCACCGAAAAACGGTTGTCCAAGCCCCCAGACCAGGTTCTGAATCGCCATGGCAAGACCAAAGTCTGTGCGGCTCCACCCGGTTTCCTGCAGCATTGGCAGCTGGAAAAAGCCCATGGCGGAACGCGGCCCAAATGTGAGCGCAGCAATTACGCATCCGGCAGCAATTACAAGCCACGGATAGTCAGATTTTTCAGTTTTGGCGGCTGTACTCATGTCGATTCTCCACAAGGCGCTCAAGATGCCGCTTCGGAGCATGCATTGCAATTAAATTCATTTGATCCTTCAGGTGAGAATTACTTGTTTACCCCGATTGGCTTGCACCGGCTCAATTGAGTGTTTATGTCCTCTAATGCGCATGTTGCGTTAGACATTTGGAGTAGGCCATGACCGCTGTTTCAGCATCCAGCCCCGATGTGAGCGGCCAAACCGCCGCCGAGCGTTTTGGCGTGATAGAACGTCCGAATCTGGAGTGGAATCCCGAAATTGAGCGTGAGACAGCGCATCTTTATGAGCGGGTTAAGGATCATATCCCCCAGATCGAATGGCCTGTCTATGCACCCTATGTGGCCGCAATCAACAGGTTGAAGAAAGAACGCGGCGCGGCGATTCTTGCCCACAATTACCAGACGCCCGATATTTATCACTGCGTGGCAGACATTGTCGGCGACAGTTTGCAGTTGGCCAAAGAGGCGACCCAGGTGGATGCGCAAGTGATCATCCAATGCGGTGTGCATTTCATGGCTGAGACGTCGAAATTGCTCAATCCTGAGAAGACCGTGCTTATTCCGGATATGAAAGCAGGTTGCTCGCTTTCAGAATCGATAACCGGGGCGGACGTGCGCTTGCTTCGCGAAAAATATCCGGGCGTACCCGTCGTGACCTACGTCAACACTTCAGCCGAAGTGAAAGCCGAAACTGATATCTGCTGCACTTCCTCAAACGCGGTACAGGTCGTCGAAAGCTTTGGGGTGGACACAGTACTGTGTATTCCAGATGAGTATCTGGCCCAGAATGTCGCCAACCAGACCGATGTAAAAATCTTGACATGGAAGGGACATTGTGAGGTTCATGAGCGCTTCACAGCCGAGGAATTGCTTGCTTATAAGGAAGCCGATCCGTCGATTCAGATCATTGCCCATCCGGAATGCCCCACTGAAGTGGTAGAAGTGGCTGACTATACGGGCTCCACATCGGGCATGATCAATTATGTGCGCGACCAACGGCCGCCGAAAGTCTTGCTGGTTACCGAATGCTCAATGGCATCCAACATCCAGTCGTCAGTTCCGGAAGTCGAATTCGTTAAACCGTGCAATCTGTGCCCGCACATGAAACGCATCACTCTTCCCAAAATCTTGGATAGTTTGTGTTTCATGACAGAGGAAATCCATATCGATCCTGATCTGGCTGAACCAGCACGCCGCGCAGTTGAGCGCATGGTAAATCTGAAACAGTGACAAAACCGATCGTCATTATCGGCGGCGGATTGGCCGGCCTGTTCTGCGCGTTGAAATTAGCGCCGCGCGCTGTCACGGTACTGGCCGCAGCGCCGATCGGTGTGGGCGCGTCTTCAACATGGGCACAAGCTGGCATTGCTGCTGCAGTCGGCCCTGGCGATACGATCGAAAGCCATGTCAATGATACAATCATTGCCGGCGATGGAATCGTCGATGAACAGATCATTCGCACTATGGCCACCGAAGCCTCGGACCGAATCCACGATTTGCTTGAGTATGGCGTCCCTTTTGATCGCGATTTGGAAGGCAAATTGGCGGTGAGCAGAGAGGCAGCACATTCTGAAAGCCGGATTGTACGCGTAAAGGGCGACATGGCCGGTCGCGCCATCATGCAGGCCCTTGTGAAGACCGTTGAACGGACCCCCTCCATTCGAGTGCTTGAAGGCTATGTCGTTGAGGATTTGACCATTGAAGATGGCCGGGTTGTTGGCGTCGCCGCACGCAGCAAAGCGGGAGCCAGTGGAGAACTGCATTATGTTGAAGGGTCTAACGTGGTCATGGCAACCGGCGGCATCGGCCATCTCTACGAGGTGACCACCAACCCGACGGAAGCGCGCGGCGGCGGTATTGGCATGGCTGCGAGAGCAGGCGCCCGATTGGCCGACATGGAGTTTGTGCAGTTTCATCCCACTGCAATCAACGTTGGTAAGGATCCTGCGCCCTTGGCTACAGAAGCGCTGCGCGGACACGGTGCAACGCTGCACAATTCAGCAGGCGAACGGTTCATGGTGCCGTTGCATGAAGATGCAGAACTGGCACCACGCGATGTGGTCGCCCGTGGTATATTCGCCGAGGTCAAATCGGGCAGGGGAGCATTCCTGGATTGCCGGGAGGCAGTTCATGATTTTGCGGCAGAATTCCCAACTGTCTACGGCTACTGCAAAGAGTACGGCATCGATCCGGTGACGGACATGATACCCGTGATACCCGCCGCCCACTACTTCATGGGCGGGATTTGGACTGATATAGATGGCAGATCATCCTTGCCGGGGTTTTGGGCCTGCGGTGAGTGTACGTCTACTGGCGCGCACGGTGCCAATCGACTGGCATCAAATTCATTGCTGGAAGCAGTTGTGTTTTCGGCCCGGATTGCCGACGCGCTGAAGCATGAGATTAGCGCGGAGCCTTCCAATGACTGGTCCAAAGGCTCCATTGAGACAGATGAACACACCATCAACGCTGACCATCCAAACATGACGCGCCTGCGCAAAGTTATGAGCAAGCATCTTGGTGTGCTCAGAGATGAGGATGGTATGAGCGAAGCGCTCAAAACCATCTTGGAGCTTGAAGAGCAAAGCCATTCTGCGCGATTTACCAATGTGGTGACCACGGCCAAGCTGATCGCTGTTTCTGCGCTCAATCGGCTTGAAAGCAGGGGTGGACACGCGCGAACCGATTTTCCAGACGAAGACACTGCCTGGAAGCGGAGAACCTTGCTGACACTCGCGCAAGCTGAAGCAACCATTCCCGATCTTATCAATGACTACATCGAGAACTGATATGTCCCGAAAGACCAAAATGCCACCCGGCTTGCCCCAACTTATGGTGGAAGAGGCCGTCCGTGCAGCGCTTTTGGAAGATTTGGGTCGCGCTGGCGACATCACGACCAATGCAACCATCGCGGCGGAAATGACTGCAACTGCAGTGATGGCAAGCCGGGATCAGGGCTTCGTATCTGGCCTTCAGTTTGCCGAAATCGCATTCAGTTTGATGGACCGTGAACTATCGTTCGAAGCATTGGTGAAAGATGGAGATCAGGTGAGTCCGGGCGATGTGCTCGCGCGCATCAGCGGCAACGCCCGAGCCATATTATCCGCGGAGCGGGTAGCACTGAACTTTTTGATGCATATGTGCGGAATTTCCAGCTACACGGCTCAATTTGCTCAAGAAATAGCACATACAAATGCGCAGATTTGCGATACGCGCAAAACCATTCCCGGTCATCGTTCCTTTGAGAAATATGCTGTTAAATGTGGTGGCGGCTCCAATCACAGATTTGGCCTGGATGACGCGATCCTGATTAAGGACAACCATATTGCCGTTTCAGGCGGTGTATCTCAAGCCGTTGAAAATGCACGCGCTTTTGTCGGCCATATGGTGAAGGTCGAGATTGAGGTTGATTCACTCGACCAGATGAAAAATGCACTTGAAGCAAAGCCCGATGTGATTTTGCTCGACAACATGTCGACCGATCAGCTCAAAGAAGCGGTGGCAATCAATCAGAAACACAATGCGGGATCGGTCAAGCTCGAAGCGTCAGGCAATGTAAACATCAACACGGTAAAAGCCATCGCCGAGACGGGCGTCGACTACATCTCCACGTCAAAAATCACAATGGCTGCACCAACGCTCGACATCGGGCTTGATATTGAGCTGGGCTAAATCCGCTTTAGGCCGCTTTTTCGTCGATTACATGCACATCGCGTTGGGGGTATGGGATTGATATCCCCTCCTTGTCGAATGCCAATTTTGCTGCCTTGGTTAAATCGCGGGTTGTCGCCCACCAATCAGGCGTGTTGACCCAAACCCGGCACGTAACACCAACAGCACTGTCACCGAGCGAATCGACAAAGAGGAACGGCTCCGGATCCGCCAATATGCGGTCTTCTTTCTCAACAAGCTGCCGCATGACTTTCATTGCCTTGTCGATTTCATCCTCATAGCCAATGCCAATGGATAGATCGAAGCGGCGGGTCGCTTCCCGTGAATAGTTGGTTATCGGCGTGCCCCACACCTCCGAATTGGGGGCCATCACATACAGGCCATCCAGTGTTTTGAGTTCGGTTGCAAACAGACCGATTTCCTGGACAACGCCGGAGACCGCAGTCGATTCCACATAATCGCCGACCTTGAAGGGGCGCAGAAACATCAAAACCAGCCCCGAAGCAACGTTTTGAAGGGTTCCTTGCAACGCCAGTCCGATGGCAAGGCCTGCAGCACCTAGCGCCGCGATGATTGATGCAGTTTGAACACCGAACTGCGACAAAACCATCACGATCACAATGGCCAATACAGCGTAGCGCGCTGCCTTGGCAATGAAGCGTGCAAGTGTTTCATCGCCATGCTTGGTCTTCTTGATAGACTTGTAAACAAACTTTCTGACTTGCCCGGCCACCATGAACCCGACGATGAGAAGCAAAATGGCACCGATCACGGAGAAGGTGTACTCGACGGCCAAACTGCCGATGGTCGTTGCTAGGCCGCCAAAGCTGCTTTCCAGATTTGCGATATTAGAAGAGAGTTGATCCATGGGTCCCACCATCATGTTGGTTTGAATCCGATGTTTAGATGATTCTCCTTGCTTCGTTGTCAGGAATTTTGCGGTCTAGTGGTCGTCCCGATACACTTTCGCGGGATCAAGCGGGAACACAAAGGGTGCACCTTCATAGGCATTGGCGCCTCGTCCAATACGCCGAACTGCATCGACCATCCGACCCGAGCGGCCCATAATGTTGTCAGCAATCTCAATCATTCTGGGATTTGGGGTCGCAAACGGCGCAGCCCACCGCAACGCATTGGCAAGATCGACCTCATCCACTGCGGGATTGAGTGTCAAAACACCGATATAGGCAGAGGCTGTCGATCGAGAGACGCCCATCCAGCAATGCACGCACATGGGCGCTTTTTGATCCCATTCCAGCATGAACATCATGATTTCCCGGACATCCTGCTCTTCGGGCATGATGTGTCCAGCCAGCGGCGAAGCAATATCATTGAATCCAAGCGCCTTGTGATTCTGCTTTTGGATCGATGGAGGATGCGGCACGTCCTGTTCATCTGACAGCACAGTCAACAAATGACTGGCGCCGTGTTTTTCAACGGTTGCTTGGACCTTCGATAGCGAGCAGACGGCAAAATAGGACATTACTTCCTGCGCTTGGGGTTCATTTGATCGGCGAGTGTTTCAAAGCGTGCAACATAAGCGTCCTGTGCCGCTCTGGTCGGCATGGGTTCCAGTAACAGCCCGTCCGGGACTATTTTGCTGGGTCTGCCAAAATAAATGATGGCCTCGTCTTCATCAAATCCAGCGAGCCGCGTCGCCTCATAGTAGGCAGCGATAAAGTCAGCTTCCTTGATGATCTTTTTAGTTTTGGCCGGTGTGTTGCCGGCAAGTCCGAAGCGCAAATTGATGGCAGCCTGTAATCGATCTTCAACTGCCCGATAACCACCATCGCCGATAGCCTGCTTAACCGGTGATATCATGTCGCCAATCACATATTCCGGCGCGTCGTGCAGCAACGCTGTGAGCAGCAGGGCAGGTGAGGGTTCTTTGGTGATATGCGCCACAATCTGTTCAACCAACAGGCTGTGCTGCGCAACTGAAAAGGCATGTTCGCCCGATGTTTGTCCATTCCAGCGTGCTACGCGTGCAAGACCATGCGCAATGTCCTCAATCTCGACATCGACTGGTGATGGATCCAGCAGGTCCAGCCTTCGACCCGACAGCATGCGCTGCCAGGCCCGTTTGGGCGCACTCTTTCGGTCAGCCATCATCTGCCTCTGCGGGCCATTGGTAGGTGACAGCAGGGGGAAGGGCCAAGGTGATTGGAACTTCGTCTACTGTGATCGGATGTCCAGCATCAATCGCATCCTTTGCGCGATCGATCCTACACAGCGCGAGCGCCAGATTGCCAATCTTAGTGCCCAGAGTTCCTATTGTTTTGCCATTGCTGACAATTGCTGTTTCATCGCAAAGGGCTTGCGATGCTTCTGCAATCAAAATCCTGCGACGGGCTGTGTGCCGGTGGTGCATTCTGCTGACCACTTCCTGACCGATATAACAGCCCTTCTTGAAATCGACTCCGCCATTTTGGTCAAGTGAAATATCGTGCGGAAATACATCACCCAATGCATAATCGGCACCGCTTTCAGGCACGCCTGACCTCACGCGCAATTGCTCCCAATCGGCTTTTCCTTTGGGCTCACCACTGTCAGTGTATTCGCGCGTGACCAATTGGTCTTTGAAGCGGATGTCACGCAAGGCATCGTCAGTGCTGCTTGAATCATCATCCCAACAAATCCGAACAAGTGATTCAGAAGGTTGTGAAATTTCCACCTTTGAGCGCATGCGATACATCACCATCCGCTGCACAAATCCAGCAGCCTGATCTGAACTGATCTCGACAATAAACTGATCAGATGCCTGCCTGCTAATCAGAAAATCAAACATGATCTTTCCCTGCGGAGTCAGCAATGCGCCAATTTGGGCAATACCGATATCAAGGCTTTCAACGTTGCATGTTACCACATTGTGCAGCAGATGCTCGGCATCTGGTCCGCTGAAAGTAATCAGCTGCTGATCTCCCAAAATGGTGTGAGGCATGGGCCCTGGTTCCTTGCAAATCGTGCCACTGTTACGTAAGCCCGATGGCATTAAACGACAAGTCAGGATTGGGCAATGGCCGAGACATTTGATCTGGTTTTAAGAGGCGGAACACTCGTCAATCACGATGGTATTGGCGCTAGAGACATTGGTGTCAAAGATGGATTGATCGCCCGGCTCGGAGATCTGACGCAAGCCGACGCGGGCGAGGTGATCGATTGCACCGGTCTTCATATTTTACCCGGCGTGATTGATAGCCAGGTGCACTTCCGCGAGCCGGGCCTGGAGCACAAAGAAGATCTGGAAACCGGTTCGCTTGCAGCTGTGCTAGGCGGTGTCACTTCTGTCTTCGAGATGCCAAACACCAATCCCCTGACCACAGACGAAGATAGGTTGGCTGATAAGGTCAGCCGGGCGACAGGCCGCATGCATTCCGATTTTGCCTTCTGGGTGGGTGGAACCAGAGACAATGCGCCGAATGTCGGAGAATTGGAGCGCTTGCCAGGCGCAGCTGGCATCAAGGTGTTCATGGGTTCCTCGACAGGCGATCTGCTGGTGGAAGATGACGAGGGTGTTGCTTCCATATTACGCAATACGAGCAGGCGGGCGGCCTTCCATTCAGAAGACGAATATCGGCTTGAACAACGCAAAGATCTGCGGGTTGATGGCGATCCTTCATCGCATCCGGTTTGGCGAGACGAAATCGCAGCGCTGCAATGCACACAGCGCCTGGTCGCAATCGCTCGGAAGGCGAATGCACGCATTCATGTGCTTCACATCTCGACTGCCGAAGAAATTCCGTTTCTTGCGGCCAACAAGGATGTGGCAAGTTGTGAAGCAACACCACACCATTTGACTCTGACGGCCGACGATTACCAGAAACTGGGCACCCTGATCCAGATGAATCCACCAGTGCGCGCGGCGCGCCACAAAGCAGGTATTTGGGAAGGCGTGTCGCAAGGAATCATCGATGTGCTCGGCTCCGACCATGCGCCTCACACACTGGAAGAAAAGGCCAATCCCTATCCGGCGTCGCCTTCCGGGATGACAGGCGTTCAAACGCTGCTGCCGATAATGCTGGATCATGTCAATGCCGGAAGATTGACGCTTGAACGCCTCGTGGACCTGTCTTCGCATGGACCGCAGCGTCTCTTTGGCATTGCAAGAAAGGGCCGTGTTGCGGTGGGATGGGACGCAGATTTTGCCATTGTCGATCTAAAGCGGACTGAGACCCTTAAAAATGAACAGGCTGGTTCCAAAGCTGGTTGGACGCCTTATGATGGCAAACAGGTGAGAGGTTGGCCCGTTGGAACGATTATTCGCGGCAAGCGCGTGATGTGGGAAGCGGAAATAGTTACACCCAACCAGGGACAAACGGTTGAGTTTCAGGAAACACTGAAGTCGGAATAGTCAAAAACTGTTTGAGTTAGTCCCCAGCGACGAAAAATAACCAACGTCCTTCGGGCGTGATGCCAACCCGGAAGAAGATGTAGGCACCAAAGGACAGCATGTCTTCATAGTCACCAGCAGTGACGAGCTTGAAAAGCTCGACCCGCTGTCTTGGCGTAAGCGTTTCAAGCGCTACGGCGTAGAAATAGGGCCAGACATAAAGTTCATTTGGCGTGCCGACATCGAACCGCACATAGCCGGCCTCCATAACCTCCAACAGAATGGCAAGCATTTCATGCCCTTCTTCGTCGCCAGCGCCAGAACGCAAATACTCGATCGGGTCGCCTTCAATCTCGCCAAACGCCAATTGAGTGACATTGTTTCCAGTACCCATAAGGACGCGCAGTTCTTCCAAATCGCCCGAGCGCGCTGCCTCCATGATTAGTTCCCGCATGCGCCTTACCGGCATGGGCAGGCTGTCGATGTCGTATAAAATTTCAATTTCGCCATCTTCATCACCAAAACCTGTTTGCGACCGCGATGGATCGCTGTTCTGGTCTGGCACAGGGGTGATGTCCAATGGATTATCGGGGTCCATGCCCTGGGGCAGCGGATCAGGTATGGGGATTTCGCCGGAAGGGGGTGGAGCAACAACGCCGGATGTTTGTGCGAACGCGCCGCTAGTGCAGATTGAAATGACTGCCAAAAGGGTCAGGCAAATTTTGAAGTTTCTTTGTTTTCTTCCCATCACGTCTTGATGCCTGTGCGATGTTTAGGGGTTTTGCCTCCGGGGCCTAACGCTATACTCTACCCTTATTGAAGTGTTCTTCCGCGAATAAACTCGCCAGCAATAATCCTGTCCCGCAAGTTCTCAACCAACAGGAGTGCAGAATCTTCGCCGTCAATTCTTATTAACTCCTCCAGCGCCGTCGCAATGGCAGCATCGGCCAGAATATCGATCTCAATCCCTTCCAAAAGCCCTTCGGCCCAGACTTCGGACTGCATCTCTCGGGCGGCTACACGCTTTTCCTGCGCAATGACCTCGTCCAATTCCGCAATTTTCTCATCGGTAATCATAATACAATCCGGCCAATCACGCCCGCTCTCTTCATAATCTATTAATACTCTAGCACACTCAGCACCATTGTAACGCCAAACGGTACAGATGCGTTAACAATTGGTAAAGGCTTACTCTGCGTAACGGCTGTTGATCTCTCCTGCAAGGGCTCTGCCTTCGGTCATGTAGCGGTCGACTGCTGTGAGCGCCTGCGGTGTGCAGGTCGCATAGACACTGTCGAAGCTGCGATAGCCCTTGTTGAATTGGGCGATCAGTCGGGCGCGACGGTTGGGTGAGGGGCGTTCGACTGCCAACAGACCTTCCATCTGGTCCCGCCATTGATTGGAAGTCTCACCGCATAAGTTTCGCAAATAGTGTATCGAACCGAGCACCTCTGAAAGCCTGTACAGGCGACTGTCATATGGTGCGACAGCGCTGGAAGGTTCTATTTGCGGCGTATCTGTCTCTTGCGCGATGCTGGCACTTGAAACAGTACATGCAAGCAACGTCGCACATGCAAGCAACTGCAAGCGATCCAAATACATGTGGTAGGGTCGTTTATGCATAAACACACAGCCGAAATCAAACGTCATGGCCGACTTGTTTCACGGAATCATGACAGAAAAAAGCACTATTTCTGCTCAATCTTAATGTCTGGATGAAAGGCGTGCGCCACAAAGGCAAATGTGACGTCATAAACGATGTCATTTCCATCCTTTTGAACCAACACGGTGCCGACATCACGGCCTTTGCGAATGTCAGATTGATCGAGGGCGGAGTTTTGTCCGGCTTTCCAGCTCAAATCGTACCCGTCCAACGTCAGCTTTCCAGCATCGGAGATCTTGTTCATCGTCACGATAATCGGATCGGTTTCTTCGCGACGGACGATCACGACCCGCTCCATCGGGTTGATGTAGTCTGGTAATTGACCATCGTACAAGAACGGCGCGCCAGCCAGATCATAGCCGACATACGGATTGCGGCCATAATCGCGCATATTCGGATTGCTGGGGATGAGGACCATGCCGCTCTCATTTTCTGCCTTGAATTCAGCGAATGACTGCAATCGTGAAGGGATAAGTTTCAGCTTGGTGCCGGTTGCCAGCCCGGCGATCGCTTCACCAGTGAATTGTTGCCACCAATTATCGCCACCTCGATCATACATGATCAGGTTGGAATCTTTGAGCTTGCCTGTTGTGCCAAACTCGACCGTATTCCCATTGACTTTGCGCTCAAGCACAATTGAGGAATTGCAGAGGGGGCAGTAGGTAACAGCAACCGGAACGCCACCAATCTGGTCGTTGACTATCTCGTGCCAGGTCAAAATGCGTAAGGGATAGGCTTTGGCTTCGCCATTCACCACCAGGCCGATCACAGGTTCGCTGTCGGCAAGGAAATCTATCTCGGCCTGAGGCTTGAATTCAGGATTGTCGATCGACGGAATTCCATCGCGCGGCGGTCCTCCGTTTAAAACACGCGCCAAATCGATCGAGGTGATGGAAAAGTCAGTTTTCCATCCTTCCCGAGCCCAGCGCGCCGGATCAGCTTGCACCGAAATTGTCATTATCGACGTGACGAACACGCTGAGAAAAAGGCTCTTTATCAATCTGGACATCCAAAAAACTCCTTTTGCCGCCAACTTAGCGTCAAAACCTGCCAACACCGAAACAAGCTGGTTCACGATTGCGCGAGGGCGATGCGCTTCGCAAATACCAAGGTTGATTCGGTGACCGGCAATGCCTCCATCTCTTCCAGGTAGGTCCAACGTGCTTCCTCAGCGTCATCTGCAGCAACTGGCTGACCTTTGCCCACGCCCCTGTGAACACAGAGCAAGAAATGGTGAGCAGCAACCCCGTCCTTTTCCTTGACCCCAATGATCTCAACATGATCAAAGAACTGTATCTGTCGCGCTGTCAGGCCGGTTTCTTCCATCAGTTCCCGGCAAACGCCCTCGATCATGCTTTCTCCGAACTCCAGGCGACCACCGGGAAATGCCCACATACCCTTTGATGGTGCGCGACCGCGCTTGACCAACAGGAACGCGCCTGTGTCCTCGTTCTGAACAGCGATGGAGATTCCAATTTGGGGGATCATTGCTGACATTCGGTTTCCAACATTGGTGAAATTGAGCAAAGCAGGTTGCTTCGCTCGCTTGATTGCCGTCTAAGTCGAGCCGGCGCTGGTTTGTGTCGACGCCTCATAACGCGCTTACTTCAAGCGTAGAGCCAAATTCCAGGGAAAGAAATGAGCGATGTGCGGCCGCTTTGCACTTATTCACACTGCCGAGGAAGTCGAAGCCTATTTTGGTGTTATCGGCGTTGAAGCTTTCCCACCACGTTACAATATCGCGCCCACCCAGCCTGTCCTGGTGATCAGTGCGGGTATGCCGCGTGAGCCAGGCTCCAATTTGCCCCAACGCGATGTGCAATTGATGCGGTGGGGCTTACTGCCCTCATGGGTAAAGGATCCCAGGGATTTTCCCTTGCTGGTCAATGCACGCGCCGAAACGGCCGCCACAAAAGCATCCTTTCGGGCCGCAATGCGCCACAAGCGATCAATCATCCCCGCTTCAGGCTTCTATGAGTGGCATCGTCACAAGGAAAGCAAACAAAGTCAGGCCTACTGGGTGAAGCCAAAGTCAGGTGAATTGGTGGGGTTTGCTGCGCTGTCAGAAAACTACATGAACCCCGATGGTGCTGAAATCGACACCACGGCGATCCTCACCACACCGGCAAATCCCGAGTTTTCTTCGATCCATCATCGCATGCCGATCATGCTTGAGCAGAAAGACTTCGAGCGTTGGCTTGATTGCCGGACGCATGAGCCAAGACATGTCGAAGACCTGATAACTGCGCCTGCGCAGGGTGTGTTTGAAGCAATCCCGGTGGCTGATCTGGTCAACAAAGTGGCCAATTTTGGACCTGAGATTCAAGACAGAGTTGAGCCAAAAACATTTAAAGCGGCACCAAAGAGCACCAAGGATGACGATTATGGCCAAACATCCCTGTTTTGACAACATGATCGAATGAGGATCTGGTGTTGCTGACAGCACTCTTAAGCGGCTTTTTTATTGGCGCATCACTGATCATCGCTATTGGCGCGCAGAACGCGTTTATCCTGAGACAAGGGTTATTGCGTGAGCATGTCTTTGTGCTTTGTCTGATCTGCGCATTGTCCGACGCCATCCTCATCGTGCTTGGCGTGGCGGGATTTGGCACACTCATCTCGTCCAACCCGCTGCTTCTAAGCATCGCCAAATGGGGCGGTGCCGCGTTCCTGCTTGCCTACGCCGTTCTGGCAGTGCTCAGGGCATTCAAGCCGCATACGATGGAAGCGGCACAAACAAAGATAGCGAGTTTTACTACTGCTGTTTTGACCTGTCTTGCACTCACTTTTCTCAATCCGCATGTCTATATTGATACGGTGATCTTGCTGGGCAGCGTTTCGGTTCAATATGGCGATGAGAACCGGTTTGCATTCGGACTTGGTGCCGTGCTGGCATCCTTTGTCTGGTTTTTTGCGCTGGGTTACGGCGCTCGTCTGCTCGAGCCATTGTTCGCCAAGCCGATTGCCTGGCGCATACTGGATTTTGCTATTGCCGGGATCATGACAGCAATCGCTGTGTCATTGCTCATCAGCTAAAAAGGGGAAGTGTCAGGTATCCGTCGAACTGCTTCTCCTGGTCCGTGAGAAACAATGACCATGCGCAACAAGAAATGGGGCGCAAACCTTGCTGCGGGATACCTGACTCTCTGCAATGAGCAGAGAGAAGCATGATAAACATTCATTTCAGGCCTTAATAGAAAAATTTTCCCCGTTAATTGATAAAGAATGAACATTTATTGTTCGGTACAACCCATGGATTGCAGGCGTACACGTTAAAGTAGAGTAGACCCATGCAAGTTTTACGGAAATTCAATTAGCAACAATCGAATCCATCGATTTGTCCAATTTTTCTTGTGTTTGTCGATGAATTGTAAGAATCAGCATCAAGGCAAAAAACAAGGGAAATCGAACCAAATGGTTGCAAGCAACGCGGCATCATCGGCTTCAAAATTGCGCCTCTACAATACGTTGACCAGGCAAAAAGAGGCCTTTGCACCAATCGATCCGCAAGATGTACGTATGTATGTCTGTGGACCAACCGTGTATGACTTCGCCCATATCGGCAATGCCCGCCCGGTGATCGTTTTCGACGTGCTGTTTCGGCTGCTTCGTCATGTTTTTGGCGAGGATCACGTCACCTATGTGCGTAATATCACTGATGTCGATGACAAAATCAATGCGCGCGCCTTGAGGGATTTCCCGAACCTACCGCTCAACCAGGCGATCCGCAATGTAACCGAAAAAACCGCAAACCAGTTCCATCAGGATGTCGCGGCGCTGGGATGCCTTGAGCCCGACCATGAACCGCGTGCAACGGAGTTTGTGCTGCCGCGCGCTGACGGCAAGTCCGACATGGCCACGCTGATCCAGCAATTGCTGGACAAGAACCATGCCTATATCGCGACGGGCGAAGAGGGACGGGAGGTCCTGTTCGATGTTACCTCCATGGCAGCCTATGGCGCTCTGTCAAACCGGCGCCTTGAAGATCAACAGGCCGGCGCGCGCATTGAAGCCAAATCACACAAGAAGAACGCTGGCGATTTCGTGCTCTGGAAGGAATCGAACGCCGATGAACCGGGTTGGGACGCTGATTTCAACGGCGAAACCATTCATGGCCGTCCCGGCTGGCATATCGAGTGCTCGGCGATGAGTGCGGCGTATCTGGGAAAAACATTTGATATTCATGGCGGTGGGCTTGATTTGATCTTCCCGCACCATGAAAACGAAATTGCCCAGAGCTGCTGTGCCCATGGCACCGAAAAAATGGCCAATATCTGGATGCACAATGGCTATCTGCAGGTCGAAGGACGCAAAATGTCCAAGTCCGAGGGCAATTTTGTCACGATCCATGATCTTTTGAACACAACAAAATTCGGCGACCGCAAATGGCCGGGCGAAGTGCTGCGCCTTGCCATGTTGATGACTCATTATCGCGAGCCGATAGATTTCAGAGTCAAGCGCTTGGAGGAGGCTGAGTCTGTTCTTCAGAACTGGCTGGCTTTGGCTAATGATGACCCAACAGACTCTCCAGTCGATCCGGTATTCGTTGCCGATTTGTCAGATGATCTAAATGTTTCGGTAGCGCTTTCAAATTTGTTAGCGCGCCACAAGTCGGAAACGGGAGCCGACGCCGACAACAGTGCGTTTCTCGCCAGTTTAAAGATGCTTGGATTTGATATGCCTGCAATCAAGCGGGCAAGACGGCAAAGCTTGAGTATCGACGATGCAAGTATTGAAGCTGCCATCAAGCAACGCCTCTTGCACTTTGCTGACAAAAACTGGGCCGAAGCCGATCGCATCCGCGATGAGCTTTCAGATCAGGGAATCCAGCTAAAGGATTCAAAAGATTCCGAAACCGGCGAACGCATCACGACTTGGGAGGTCAAGAATTAGGCATCGCCCTGAGCATTCTGACAGGGGCGGTTGACCACAAAGAGTAATGCGTTTTCATTGCGCTAACCATTCCTGTGTTCTACTAGTGCTCAATTCCAGAGGGTAAGACGATGATTGATCATTCAGGATTGAGTGTATCGGACATGAAAATGGCAATGTCATTTTATGACTCTGCTTTTGCACCGCTTGCAATCAAAATGATCTACGAAGTTCCACCGGAGTTCACCGGTGGCAAACGCGTAGTCGGCTACGGCCGCGAACGACCGCAATTCTGGTTGCATGAAGACGAGAAACAGGTGCCGCCTGTTCATTTTGCCTTTACGGCTGAAAACAGGGCTCAGGTCGACGCATTCTTCGCCGCGGGTCTGGCTGCCGGCGGAACGGACAATGGTGCACCGGGTGTTCGGGCACATTATCACCCCGATTACTACGGCGCCTTCGTGCGTGATCCCGACGGCAATAATATAGAGGCGGTTTGCCACGCACCGGTAACAGCATGACCAAAGAACGTATCTATCTTTTCGACACCACATTGCGCGACGGCCAACAAACGCCGGGCATTGATTTCTCCGTCGACGAAAAGATCGCCGTGGCCGATTTGCTCGACAATTTCGGCATTGACTATGTGGAGGGCGGCTATCCCGGTGCCAATCCGACTGACAATGCGTTTTTTGACCAGAAACGTACCAATAATGCGGCCTTTGTTGCATTTGGCATGACCAAGCGGGCAGGGGTTTCAGCGTCCAATGATCCGGGCCTCAACGCGCTGCTGAACGCGCCTGCGGATGCCGTATGTTTTGTAGCCAAGGCCTGGGATTACCATGTGCGCGTGGCATTGGGCTGCACCAATGCGGAAAATCTCGAAAGCATCACACAATCCGTGCAGGCAACGATCAACAAGGGCAAGGAAGCCTATGTCGATTGCGAGCACTTCTTCGATGGCTACAAGGCCAATCCTGACTATGCACTTGCCTGCGCCAAGGCAGCATATGATGCGGGCGCCCGCTGGGTGATCTTGTGCGATACCAATGGGGGTACTCAGCCCGACGAAGTGAGCGATATTGTGAGCGCGGTGATCGCTGCCGGAATTCCGGGCAATCGCCTTGGCATCCATGCCCACAATGACACCGAACAAGCTGTGGCAAACTCGCTTGCCGCCATCGACGCAGGTGCCCGCCAGGTTCAGGGAACGCTCAACGGCATTGGTGAGCGCTGCGGCAATGCCAATCTTGTGACTGTTATGGGTACGCTAGGGTTGAAAGAAGCATGGTCAGAACGGTTTGAAACCGGCATTTCAGCAGAAAAGCTCAAGCAGCTTACGCATTTGTCGCGCGCCTTTGATGAACTGCTCAATCGCGCGCCTGCCACACAGGCCGCCTATGTGGGCGCATCTGCCTTTGCAACCAAGGCTGGCATCCATGCATCTGCCATTCTGAAGGACCCTGCGACCTATGAGCATGTCAAACCCGATAGTGTGGGCAATACGCGCAAGGTCATGGTTTCAGATCAGGGCGGAAAATCTAATTTTATCAATGAGTTGACAAGGCGCGGCATCGAGATTTCCAAAGACGATTCAAGGCTCGATGGCCTGATATCGGTGGTCAAGGAGCGCGAAGCAGCGGGCTATTCTTATGAGGCAGCCGATGCCAGTTTTGAACTGCTGGCAAGGCGCACTTTGGGCGAGGTCCCGAACTTCTTTGAAGTCGACAGCTACCGTGTCGGTGTCGAGCGCCGCCACAATGCGACGGGCAAACTGATCACCCTTTCAGAAGCCGTCGTGAAAGTGACCGTGGATGGCGAGCAACGCATGAGCGTATCGGAAGGCCACGGCCCGGTTAACGCGCTCGATTTGGCGCTGCGCAAGGATCTGGGCAAATACCAGGACGAAATCGCTGATTTGGAGTTGGTCGACTACAAGGTGCGCATTCTCAATGGGGGTACCGAAGCGATCACCCGCGTGCTGATTGAATCAACCGACCAAACCGCCAAACGCTGGTGGACAGTCGGCGTGAGCGACAACATCATCGATGCATCCTTTATGGCCTTGATGGATTCCGTGACATTCAAGCTGTTGAAGAACCGGCGCCAAGCCGGTCTTGCCGCTGCTGAATGACATTGTGACAAGTTTCTGGTTTCCGACTGCCCAATTCGGGTGTAGTGCGGATCAATGAGACCGACACTGACCCATGAGACCAGCACAAAACCAGCCGGCGAGCCATTGTCGGGTTTTTTCTTTGGGCTGTCGGCTTTCTTCCTTTGGGGCATGTTCCCCTTCTATTTGAAGGCCGTTGACCACATTCCAGCGGTTGAAGTGGTGGCACATCGCGTGTTGTGGTCCGTGCCGGTTGCCGGGGCCATAATTTTTTGGCTGGGGCGCACGGATGATCTCAAGAACGCGCTTAAAAGCCCACGTGTCCTGTTAATGGCGGCGATAACGGCGGGCCTCATCTCGATCAATTGGGGCATTTATGTCTGGGCGATTGCGGTCGAGCGCGCCATTGAAGGTGCGCTGGGATATTACATAAACCCCTTGGTCAATGTGGTGCTGGGTGTCGTCCTTCTTGGTGAACGCTTCACCAGGCTGCAGATTGCCGCAGTGGCATGCGCAGTTATGGCCGTTTGTATCCTGACATTTGCGGCAGGGGGACTGCCATGGATATCGCTTTCACTGGCCTTTTCATTCGGTATTTACGGCTATTTGCGCAAAACACTGCCCATCGGCCCGGCGCAAGGCTTTATGTTGGAAGTGCTTTTGCTCACCCCTTTGGCGCTGATTGTGGCCGTTTGGTATACGGTCGACGGCAATGGCCATTTTTTAACAACAGGCTGGAGCGATACGCTTTTGCTTCTGGTGGCAGGCCTGGTCACCGCTATCCCGTTGATCCTCTATGCCAATGGCGCAAAACTTCTGCGCTACACCACAATCGGTTTGCTGCAATACATTGCACCAACGCTGATTTTCCTGATTGCCGTCTTTGTATTTGACGAGCCGTTCAGTACGGCACATGGCGTCGCGTTCTGCTTTATCTGGACAGGATTGGCGCTCTACACCTGGTCACTGTTCCGTAAACCGTAGATTTCAACCCACTTGGGCAGCCGCGCTAAAGCTTGGAAATGATTGCCTGATCGCCCGAAGCGGGACCGGCAGCGTCAAGAATTGTAGGCACAATGTCCTCTGCCAAGTTGATCACCAAAGGGCGCACCAAATGGCTGGTGTGAATGAATCCACTCTCTTGCATGTGATCAAGCAGGGTTAAAAGTGGATCCCAAAACCCGCCAATATTTGCCAGCACGATGGGCTTTGTGTGGCGGCCAAGCTGCGCCCAGGTCAATATCTCAATCATTTCCTCAAGTGTACCGATGCCGCCCGGCAGGGTGACAAAAGCATCCGAGCGTTCGAACATTAAATGCTTGCGCGTATGCATGTCGGTTGTGACCACCAGATCGTCCAGGCGGGTGAGTGCTGCCTCGGTCGCTTCCATATTCATCAGAAATTCCGGAATGATTCCAGTTACTTGACCTCCACCAAGCATGACTTCATCAGCGACTGCACCCATCAAACCCTTGGTGCCACCGCCATAAACCAGGCGAATGTCATGATGGGCCATTGATTTGCCCAATATGCGGGCGTGGGCTTCGAAATCTGGATTGTTTCCCGGTGATGATCCGCAATAAACGCAAATAGACTTGATGTTACTCATGCGTCCATTTGTACATGGAAGAGCAAGGGGTCAAGCATAAATAAGTGAAAGGTTGTCTTGAGATTGGATTCTCGGGCGATTAAGTCGTAAAAGAGCAGGATTCGCATGGGCTAGAGCAATTGCGGATGGGCAAATAGACAGGGTTAGAGAATGTCAAAACAAAGAACAGGCGTTGCAATCTTCGCTGGATTGCTGGTGATCACCGGCATTGCGAGCTCAGGCTGGTTGTTCGACGCCAACAGCTTGCTTGACCGATATGTCAAAACCCCGTTGATGGAGTCCCGTGAAGAGGCTCTTCCAACCGGCGTGGAAGTAGCCGAGGAAGAGACCGCCACCGAGGCCGAAAATGCAGCGGTGTCAGAAGAAAAAGCTGAAGGCGAGGCAACAGCCACCGAAGAAGCGGCAGCGCCAGAAGTTGAGAGCACGGAAGAGGCTGCAGAAGCAACCGAACCCGAACCGGAACCGCAGGAAGAGACTGCTTCACAACAGCCTGAGACCGAAGTTGAACCGGAGCAGCAGGAAGAGACCGCTTCACAACAGCCTGAAACCGAAGCTGAACCGGAGCAGCAAGAAGCAGCCACTGAAGCAGAAGCTGAGCAGGAACCCGCTCAAACTGAGGTCGCTGAAACCGTTGATCAACCGGCGCCCGCAGATGAAAGTACCGTGGCGACACCCACGCCAGCACCACCTGTTTTTGACTTACTACGGGTGGAACCAAATGGCGACATGGTAGTGGCCGGGGTGGCCCAACCTGGCGCTGAACTTGAGCTGGTGACTGGCGCGGAAACATTGACCAATACAACGGCCAATGATCGCGGCGAGTTTGTCGCAATATTGGATGTGCCGCTAGAGCCGGGCGACTATGAAATTGTCTTGCGCGCAACCGGTCCTGATGGCGTGGTCATGTCATCGGAGGAAACGGCAATTGTATCCATTCCGGAGAACGGCACGGACGGCGTGATTGCCTTGGTCGAAGCGCCGGGCGAACCTTCGCGTCTGATCACGGTTCCCGAGACCGAAATCGCACAGGCAGAAGAGCAACCGGCAGAATCTGAGCAAGAAGCCGAAGCCGAAGTGGCGCAAGAGCCCGAAGGAACTGAGAGCGAAACACCAGCCGTTGAGACCGCTGAAGTCGAGCAGCCGGAAGCTGAAGCTGAAAAGCCCGTTGAAGCGACAGATCAGAAAATCCGCATTGAAGCGGTAGAGATTGACGGCCCCACAGTCTTCGTTGCAGGTGCCGCGGCACCAGGCACGAAATTGCGTGTTTATGCCAACGAAATACTGTTAGGCGATACCGAAGCCAGCGCACAGGGGCGTTTCCTGATTGAAGTAAACAGGGACCTGCCGGTTGGCGATTATATTATTCGTGCCGATGCTTTGGCATCCAATGGAGCGGATGTTGTCATGCGGGCCGCAGTGCCGTTCACTAGAAGCGCTGGCGAAAAACTGGCAGCGGTCGCCGTGCCCGTCGCGCCCAGATTGCCCGATGAAGCGCCACAAATCGAAACGGTTGTTCCCGCTTCTGGCAGCACTGACAGCAGCGTTGAGGCGTCGACGGAGCAAGACACCACGCAAGCAGCCGCAGCGGATAGCTCAGCGCAGAACACAGGTCAGAGCGGGACCCAGCAGGCTGCAAGTGCCAATTCCGAGTCTGAAGCGACGTTGGCACCAACAGATCAGAGCGCTTCGACCGAAACAGCAAGCGCACAAGTTCAAGGTACGACACTTGATCAACCGCTCACGCCCGTTGAAAATTCGGTTGTTATTCGGCGCGGCGACACGCTTTGGCATATTTCGCGTCGGGTTTATGGACGGGGCATCAAATACACGACAATCTATCGGGCAAATGAAGACCAGATACGCGATCCGGATATGATCTGGCCGGGCCAGGTTTTTGCCCTACCTGAAAAAGCTGACGACCCAGAAAACCAATAGCGCCACTCATCAGGGCCACAAAGGAAAGTCCCCAGCTTGTCACAAAAGACAGTAACGACCGACAACACTGGTACGTTTAAGACCATCAAGAACCTTTGGCCCTATATGTGGCCATCAGACAGACCTGATCTGAAACGACGGGTTGTTTGGGCTGGCTTCTATCTGGTGATCTCCAAATTGGTCCTAATGCTTGTGCCTTATGCGTTCAAATGGGTCACCGACGCGCTCAATGGCGAACTGACAATAGCCGAAGACTCCTGGGTGCCTGCGCTGTTCTTGGCGCCACTCATGCTGGTTGTCGCTTACAATGTGTTCCGCATTGTCAACGTGGGATTGCAGCAATTGCGCGATGCGCTGTTTGCAAGTGTCGGACAGCATGCTGTCCGGCAACTGGCTTACAAGACCTTTGTCCACATTCACCAATTGTCGCTGCGGTTCCATTTGGAGCGGCGAACCGGAGGCCTGTCGCGGATCATTGAGCGGGGAACCAAGGGGATTGAGTCAATTGTGCGCTTTACGATCCTCAACACGGCACCGACCATAATCGAGTTTGCGCTGATTGCCGTTATCTTCGGTTTTGCCTATGGCTGGGAGTATGTCGCAGTGACCACGATCATGGTCTACGCTTATTCCTGGTTCACCATCCGTGCTAGCGACTGGCGCATTCAGATCCGCCGCGACATGAATGAATCTGACACTGATGCCAATTCCAAGGCGATCGATTCGCTGCTGAACTTCGAGACCGTCAAATATTTTGGCAATGAGGACATGGAAGCACGCCGCTTCGATAATTCGATGGCAGGCTATGAGCGCTCCGCAACCCGCGTGTGGACTTCGCTTGGCTGGCTCAATTTCGGCCAGGGTGTGATCTTTGGCATCGGTCTTACCGTCATGATGTTGATGTCAGCCCACGCTGTAATGACGGGCGAACAAACGCTCGGTGACTTTGTTTTCATCAACGCCATGCTGATGCAACTGTCAGTGCCGCTCAATTTCATTGGCTTCATTTACCGGGAGATACGACAGGGACTGACCGATATCGAACAGATGTTTGATCTCTTGGATGTCGAAGCTGAGGTGAATGACAAGCAGGGCGCGCAGCCGCTCAAGGTGGAAGAGGGTACTATTGCCTTTAACGACATTCACTTCTCCTACGATGCAGACAGGCCGATTTTACGGGGGATTTCATTTGAGGTGCCAGCAGGAAAATCGGTCGCGATTGTTGGTCCTTCCGGCGCGGGAAAATCAACGATCTCCCGATTGCTTTTTCGATTCTATGACACGCAATCAGGGTCAATCACCATCGATGGCCAGGATATTCGTGAAGTCACACAAAAGTCTCTGCGTTCGGCCATCGGCATGGTGCCTCAAGATACGGTGCTGTTCAACGACACATTGAACTACAACATTCGCTATGGGCGCGTTGAAGCAAGCGAAGCGGAAGTCGCCAAGGCCGCGGAGATGGCACAGATTGGCAATTTCATTCGCTCGATCCCAGAAGGCATGGACGCCATGGTGGGTGAGCGCGGACTCAAATTGTCAGGCGGTGAGAAACAGCGGGTTGCTATTGCCCGCACAATGCTGAAGGCACCACCCATTCTGATACTTGATGAAGCAACTTCTGCGCTTGATACCGCAACCGAACAGGAAATTCAGGGCTCGCTTGATGAAGTCTCAAAAGGTCGAACGACCCTCGTGATCGCGCACCGACTGTCAACGGTCATTGCCTGCGATGAGATCATCGTACTGCGTGACGGCTTGATCGCTGAGCGGGGCCGACATGCTGATTTGATGAAGCTCAAGGATGGTTTGTACGCGCAAATGTGGGATCGCCAGATGGAGGCCACAGAAGCCGAGCGTCGCTTGCGCCAGGCCCAGGAAACCGACGAACTTGGGGTGGTGGTCAGAACGCGGCCAAACAACTAGAATGCCATTGGACTTGCTTCCACAATTAGAATTGCGAAATCAATTATGAGCCTGATCGACAGCGTTAAAAAGGTCATGGTCCCGATCCATCCGGAGGGATGGAAATTCATCAGCCTGTTTGTCATCGGAACCATCATCTTGAGTTGGATCTGGGATCCGCTCTTCTTTGTCGGACTGGTGCTCACAGCGTGGTGCGCCTACTTTTTTCGTGATCCCGAGCGAACAATCCCGCTTGACGATGACATTGTTATCAGTCCGGCTGATGGCGTTGTTTCTGCGGTGGGTCCCGCCATTCCCCCAGCTGAATTGGAAATGGGCGAAGAGGAACGAACGCGCATCTCGGTATTCATGAATGTCTTCTCGGTTCACGTGAACAGAGCGCCAGTTCGGGGCACAATCTCAAGGATTGTTCACAAGCCTGGCTTGTTTCTCAACGCTGATCTGGACAAGGCAAGCATCGACAATGAGCGCAACAGCGTATTGATCGACAGCCCACATGGACCTTTGGCTACTGTTCAGGTCGCGGGGCTGATAGCGCGCCGCATTCTTTGCTGGTCAGAAGAAGACGATGAGATTGCAGCTGGCGATCGCTTTGGCCTCATCCGTTTTGGGTCTCGCGTTGATGTCTATCTGCCTGAAAAGGCTGTATCGCAGGTGGCCGTTGGACAAAACGCAATTGCCGGCGAGACAATCCTTGCCGCTTATGGCAAGTCTGCCAAAATGAGAGCTGTTCGAAAGGCCTGACCATGTCTATGGATGATGCTTTTCCGCCCTTTGAACCCGACGGCCCGCCGGAGCCGGAGGAAGGGCGCAAGCGTCTACGGGAAATTCCGCTTCGTTATCTTATCCCGAACATCGTCACAGTTTTTGCAATCTGTGCGGGATTGTCTGGCGTAAGGCTCGCATTTGAGGGGCGGTTTGAGGCCGCCATTGGTCTCGTGTTGCTTGCAGCTATTCTTGATGGCGTGGATGGTCGCGTCGCACGCTTGCTCAAGGCGTCGTCAAAGTTTGGTGCAGAGATGGATTCGCTCGCTGACGCCGTCAATTTTGGCTGCGTGCCAGCATTGGTGCTCTACGTCTATGTGCTAGATGAAACAAAACAATTAGGGTGGATCGCAGCGCTGATTTACGTCATTGCCTGTATATTGCGGCTGGCGCGTTTCAACGTGATGTCGGGCGACAGCAAGCGGCCCAAATGGCAGCGCGATTTCTTTATTGGTATTCCTGCGCCGGCCGGCGCACTGTTGGTGCTTCTGCCGGTATATATCGGATTTCTCGGCGTTTCACCTGACTGGATTACGGCGTCGATCGTCTCTGCCTATACCATCATAATTGGCTTTCTGATGGTCTCAAACCTGCCGGTTTGGTCGGCCAAATCGGTAGGCGGTATCGCACGAACGGCCGTCATGCCGATCATGTTGCTGGTGGTGCTCTACGTCGCAGCGCTTGCCAACTTCACATGGATTACACTGACCGCGAGCGCGCTTTGCTATCTGGCGTTTCTACCCTATTCGGTGCGAATGTATCGCAAGGCTCGCAACAAGGCTCTGGCTGAAGCGCAGCAAGACGAAGAGTGAAATGCCATCGTTTATGCGGGCAATTGGTAACCCTTCCAGCTTAGCGTAGGGACGTCCCACAGCTTGCCGGTTTCTTCCAACTCAGGCGATGCAAGTCCGATGATTTTGGCCGCGGTCTCTTCGGCTGTCGGCAATGTGTCGGGATTTTCGCCTGGCATGGCCTGCGCTCTCATATGCGTGCGAGTTCCGCCCGGATTGACCAGATTGACCCTAAGCGAAGTCTTTTCACTCTCTGCCGCCCAGGTGCGCCCCAAAACCTCGACTGCCGCTTTCGATGCGGCATAGGGGCCCCAGAACGCCCGCGCCGTGTGTGCCACGCTGGACGAAAGCAAGATGGCGCGACCCGCATCAGATTGCCTCAATAGGGGCTCGGTTGTTCGGATCAAACGCCAGATACTGGTCAGGTTCACGCTCATCAGTTCATCGAACGTCTTTGATTTCATCTGGGCAATAGGCGATACGATACCCAGAACGCCTGCATTGGCAACCAATATATCGAGTTTGCCCCAACGTTCAGCGATTACGCCGCCGAGCCGATCAATGCCGTCGTGATCTTTCAAATCAAGTGGCACAAGTGTGCATTTGCCACCAAGTGCGGTTATCGCGTCATCCAACTCTTCCAGCCCGCCCACGGTGCGAGCAACGGCGATGATCTCTGCGCCAGACTGAGCCATTTGTAAGGCAAGTTGGTAGCCAATACCGCGCGATGCTCCCGTAACCAGCGCAAGTCGGCCAGTCAGGTCAGGATTATTCGGAATCATGTGTCAGAACCTAGTTGTTGCTGGCCAGCAGCGACAGCTTACGCACATTGTCAGAGCCGCCCTGATCGAGCAGTCGAGTTGGATACTCACCGGTGAAACATGCATCGCAGAACTGCGGAACTTCATTGTTGCGTTTCGCTTCGCCAACAGCACGATAAAGTCCATCAATTGACAGAAATGAGAGGGAATCAACGCGAATGAATGCTTCCATTTCCTCGATACTCATTCGAGAGGCAAGCAGTTTTGATTTTTCTGGCGTATCCACACCGTAGAAACAGGGTGACATGGTGGGCGGTGATGCAATGCGCATATGAACTTCTTTTGCGCCTGCTTCGCGAACCATGGATACAATCTTCTGGCTTGTGGTGCCACGGACGATGGAATCATCCACCAGGATAACCCGTTTGCCTTCCAACAATTTGCGATTGGCGTTGTGCTTGAGCTTCACACCCATGTGCCGAATGTGGTCTGTTGGCGAGATAAAGGTGCGACCAACATAATGGTTGCGAATAATGCCCAATTCAAAGGGAAGCCCAGCCGCTTGCGCGTAGCCTATTGCCGCAGGCGTTCCTGAATCGGGAACCGGTACGACAATGTCCGCGTCAACACTTTGCTCCTTTGCAAGTTCTTCGCCGATACGTTTGCGCACCGCATAGACGCTCTCGCTTTGAACTGTTGAATCAGGGCGGGCAAAGTACACATACTCAAAGATGCAAAACTTTGTGTCTTCCGACTTTACGAAAGGAAAATGGCTATCAATACCGGTTTCTGTGATTACAACCAC
>CAJHZC010000073.1_pt1 | contig 33259 bp, 35 predicted proteins | sample 9198911 | NCBI WGS metagenome assembly CAJHZC01 (sample SAMEA7708336, study PRJEB35096) | sediment metagenome | biome: marine neritic benthic zone biome [ENVO:01000025]; feature: sediment [ENVO:00002007]; material: shallow marine sediment [ENVO:03000034] sea grass bed [ENVO_01000059] ...
CGAGATCGACTGCAATGTCAGTGTCGCCTGCACCTAAACTGGCAGCGCTGGCTGCAGCATAGTTTCCACTACTAGCGCCACCTAGGACGGTCATGTCTGCCACCAAAGTGGCATCACCCGGTGTGTAACCAGTGCCTGAAGTCTGTGTGAAGTTTGCGGCTGGTGGATTGGCAACTGAAGCTTCAAAGTTATGCCCGGTAGTTGTAATCGTAGCCAGACCAGCGGAACCAGACTTAGAAGACAGGACCGTGGCATTGTTGATCGATGCCATCGAACCACTGTTAGTCACGTCGATTGTGCAGGTTGCAAGGACGGAACCGTTAAATGGAACGCCAGCGTCTACAGCAAGTGCGGGAGTTGTTGTGATAGCTGACATAATAGTCAGTAGTGCGAGAGTCTTTTTCATACCCTGTATTCTCCAAAAAATGCAGCATCATGCTGCGTTAAGGTTGGCTCTACGGGCAGAAACATTCTTGGTTTTGTCGCGTTACTTCAAATCATTGAAGCACGGCTTATCTGCCCAGTCCGAGGGCAAATGTACCGCTAGGTCATTGAAGACCGGTTTCCAAGCGTAGTGAACAAACAGTAAATGACGGAAAAATTGACGTAAGCTCAAATGAAGGTAAACAGATTGTTTCTGCGAATTGGCATTGAATTGTAGATGATAAATCGAGTTGGCATCACGGGTTTGTTGAAATGGGGATTGGTCGCTGGCTGCTTGCTTGGATCAGCGCATTCGGCAATCGCACTTGACCTTAAACCCTACAAGGATCGGCTTTTTGCCTATCCCAAAACCCTCCAATCCAACGACGGCGGCAGCTATCGCATCGTTGATTATCGCGAATTGCGCGATATCAACGACCGTGATCAGATCCCCGAAAGGCGCGTGAAAAGAAAATACATTGACTATGGCGCGCGCCGTGCAACGCGGCAGGCTTCGCTTTCAACACAAGCAGGAACGATTTCATATTATTTTGCAGGCAATACGAGGGCGCCGAAAGTTGTGACTGTGTATATCCATGGCATCGGTGGCAATGGAAAGCAGGGCATCAATGACCATAGTTTTGGCGGAAACTTTAATCGCATCAAGACGCTGATGCTCAAAAACAATGGCCTGTACCTGTCGCCCGATGCTGAAGCTTATGGTTCAGGCGTCGCACAGCGCATATCGGCCGTCATTCAGAAACACACGCGCAATGTTGGCAACCGGCGTGTTGTATTGGCTTGCGGATCGCAGGGCGGCGAAATTTGTCACCGACTCGCCGACAACGCTGCCATTGCGCCGCAGCTCGCCGGAATCTTGTTCCTGGGATCATTTTGGAGCGAAAAGTATCTTACTTCGCTCGCGGTAAGGGCAGGGGTTCCCACCTTTATTGGCCATGGCAGCAAGGACACAGTGTTTGCAATCGAGAATATGGAGCGGTTCTACACCCAGATCCGCGAAACCGGCAGCCCCGTTCAGATGGTCCGCTTCGAGACCGGAACCCATGGAACGCCGCTTCGCATGACTGATTGGCGCAGCACAATCAATTGGATGATGAGTCATTCGAGATAGGCTGAAAAAGCTTGGCACGCCCTAGGGGAGTCGAACCCCTCTTTCCAGGATGAAAACCTGGCGTCCTAACCGATAGACGAAGGGCGCATTCAAGCTTGGCGGTATATATTCAAGAATATTTTCCACCGCAACCCTCATTCGTCGACAAAGCGCGGATTTTTCAAACAAAAGAATACTGATGCTCAAATGCGGGCCGCACCAGACCAGGAAGCAGTCTCTTCGATGTAATGATCAAGTCTGAGAAGCAGATATAAGGGCTGGCTTAGCGTCTGCGACAGCGCCAATTCCAGTCGCGCTTGGGTCCGATATCCACATGCACTGACTTGGTGTGGCAGTAGGTGCCAACGCCGCCACGACCCGGCATGGAGCGCAGATATTTGGCTAGAGCCCATTTGTCCACGCCAGCCACCTGGATATCGGCTGCTGAACAGTAGATGTGCAGAGAGTTCTTGGCGCCGCGGATAGAAGCATTCCGTTTTGGACTGCGATAACCTGATGTCACAGTGACAGGTTTGCCATAGCGTCGTTCAACCTTTTTCAGCACGCGAACCAATGCCGGTTTCAGACATTTCACGTCCACGCCGGAATGTTGGGTTCTGATGCCATTGGGTGTCAGTCTGGCAAGTCCAGCTGCTGAAGCAACCTGTATCGGCTCGATGATTGCATTGGTAGCATTCACGCCCAAGGCCCTGTCTCGGTCAACACCAGGAAGCGCAGCGGTTGAACCGGCTGCCGATGCCGTGGCAATGATTTTGGGCGGCGTCGCAAGCGCAACCGCTTTCCTGGGTGTTGCCTTGTTCGTGTTACTGCCAAACAGTGAATTCAGGAAGCCACCTCCACGTTCCTGAGGCTCTGCTTGCGCAGTCAGTTGCGGGGCAGGCGCAACCGGAGCTTTGGGCGCTGCCGCAACGACGGCATCGCCTGCAACGGGTGCTTCTTCTGCGACAGCGATCCGGTCATTGACATCGGCTTTCGGCGTCTGGGCAACTGTGGGCGTTTCAGTCGTTTCAGCGATGGGAGCCGGTGTCGGCACAGTTGCAACGGCTACGACGGGCTGTTCAATGACTTCAGGTGCAGTGGCGACTGTCTCTGCGGGAACGGGTGCAGGCTCGGTACCTGGACGGTATGCAGGAATTGGGAATGCATTGGCCAGCCCAAGCGTTTCAGTTTGTGTTGCTTGCGGGGCTGCTGCGACTGAAGCCTGCGGTGTCTCCAAAACGGAACTCACACAGCCGCTGAGCAGCAATATGCTGGTCAATGTCACACCGGCTTTGGTTTTGCGCCCCGATAGCAAACCGTCGAATTTCAAATTGATGTCCCCGAATCCCTGCCCATTTCTATAACAATTGCATACGTTTAGTAAACAAACAGTGCAATTCCATAGCATGACGCATGGCGTTATGTTGATGGGCTCCTAGAGTCGAAATAAGGCCAAATCGTGGAAACGCCACAATTTCGCCATTGATTACCAACTTCCAGTGTTCTCCATCGATGCCCATGGCTCCTGCGAAGCCAGGCTCTCACCCTTTTGCAGGATCTCGATCGAAATTCCATCGGGCGAGCGCACAAAGGCCATATGCCCATCGCGGGGAGGTCGATTGATGACCACGCCTGAATCCATCAATTTTTGACATGTCGCGTAGATGTCATCGACAAGATAGGCAAGGTGTCCAAAATTGCGACCGCCCTGATAATCTTCCGTGTCCCAATTGTATGTCAGCTCGAGCGCGGGCGCCTTGTTGGCCAGAAAAGCTTCCTTGTCTTCGGGTGCTACGAGGAAGACCAAAGTGAAGCGGCCTTTGTCATTGTCATAGCGGCGAGCCTCTTCAAGGCCGAATTTGTTGCAATAAAAGTCCAGTGAGGCGTCGAGATCTTTGACTCGAACCATTGTATGCAAATAGCGCATATCATCTCCCGATTTGTGTAGGTGGGGCTAAATTGAGTGATTACAAAGCTTTAGCACGGGTCTTGTAATCCGATCCAGTGGATTAATCGCAGCGCAGCAAAAAAACTTTGCAAATTTAAGTAAATTTTTACATTTCGCTCTTGCCGTCATCGGGCATCAAAATGCTATCCTACAAACGAATCGGGTCGCGCTGCTTATGGCATGTTCGCGATTGGCAAGGGGAACGTGTTTGTAATGAACGATAAGTTGCATCGTCAAAATAAGGCTGATGCCAACGAACACGAGGGCGAAAACACTTCTGTTATAGAAGTGTCCGGCGCCATCAAATGGTTCGATATCGGCAAGGGATACGGCTTCATTACGCCCGACGTGCCGGAGTATGGCGATGTCATGCTTCATGTCACCTGTTTGCGACGCGAAGGCTACCAGACGGCGCTAGAGGGTGCCCGCATCGTCTGTCAGGCAAAGCAGGGTGATCGTGGATTGCAGGCTTTCCACGTTGTTTCCATGGACACCTCGACTGCCGTTCACCCGGCAACCAGCGAAATCAAGACGCATGAGCATGTGACGCCGACCAGCGGTCTGGAGCGTGTAATCGTCAAATGGTTCAATCGGACAAAAGGCTTCGGCTTTCTTTCTCGCGGTGAGGGGACCGAGGACATATTTGTACACATGGAAACGTTGCGTCGGTTCGGTCTGACCGAGTTACGGCCGGGTCAGGTTGTCATTGCGCGCTTTGGTCACGGTGACAAAGGCCTTATGGCTGCCGAAATTTACCCTGATATCGGTATTCAAACACCCGCGTCTCATTGACAATACCAAGTCATGGCCGCGCACTGCATCACAGGCGAGTTTAAATTGCGGCTGATTACACAGGTTCTGGCGTTTATCGCACTGCTATTAGGAACAGCTTTTGCTGTTGCGCAGGAGCCCATGCGCTTGCCTGTCAATTCAGACAAGCTCGAAATCGTCTCCAATGGCAAGGTGCTGGCATCGTTTGACATTGAGATCGCAATGAGAGCGGAAGAGCAAGCGGCCGGCCTCATGCACCGTGTTGATCTGCCCAAGGATCGAGGCATGCTGTTTGTCTTTGATGATGAGCAGGAGCGCTTCTTCTGGATGAAGAACACGCCAACACCACTCGATATCGTATATGCGGACACCTATGGCGAAATTGTCCATGTGGCAGCAAACACCACGCCCTTTTCGACCGTACCCATTCCCTCGCTTCTGCCGGCGAAGTATGCGTTTGAAATTCATGCCAACCTGGCAAGTGAGTTGGGCGTCGCGGTGGGCGACAGTTTGGTGCATGCATTAATCGAGAAAAAATGAGCCAAACGCCATTTTGTTGGCAAATACGCTATTGCCGAATGCCACTCATATGTGTATTCGACTGCCTGCGAAGCAATACGGTATCGGAGTATAGCGCAGCCTGGTAGCGCACCTGGTTTGGGACCAGGGGGTCGTAGGTTCGAATCCTACTACTCCGACCAACTTCTCCTTCGGATGTTCCTGGTGTATGACTGCAAGGATACACAAATTGGGTAAACACGAATGACCGCACGTATTTACAGCCCCGCGAAAACCGCCATGCAATCAGGCAAAGGCAAGACAGGTTACTGGATTGTTGAATTTGAACGCTCGGCCGCCCGCAGCATTGATCCGCTCATGGGATACACGTCATCGGGCGATACGCTGAACCAGGTGAAATTGCGCTTCCCGTCAAAGGATGATGCAATTGCCTACGCCCAGAAAGAAGGGTTGGCCTATCGCGTGCAGGAGCCAAAACAGCCCAAACGCCGGGCGGCCAGCTATTCCGACAATTTCAAATTCGATCGAAAAGTGCCTTGGACGCACTAAAGGCTGTCACTCTTTGATGGAATCGCCGCACCCGGATTTATGCAATGATTTTAATACTCAAATGCGTGAAAGCGTTTCAGTTGAAACCTGAAACGCACTAATCCACGCCGAAAGCTTTTTCAGGCCTTGTGGACTTAAAGACTTCTGGTTATGCCGAAATTGTGGACCCGTAGCTCAGTTGGATAGAGCAGGTGCCTTCTAAGCATCAGGTCGAAGGTTCGAATCCTTCCGGGTTCGCCATAACTTTTAGAGAGTTGTGCGTAGAGGTGGAATTCCCGGTTTCCAGCAATATCGGCCATGGTTTACAGTCTGTTCTTTGTCTGCCCCATGCTTTGACCAGTACAAGCCATCTCCAAATTTGTTGTCAGTTGAGGAGTTAAAAACAAGTTCTTGAAACTTGGTTCACTACCAGCATGGCTGTGCGCCATTTTTGGTGCGGCGAGGCTGGCAATTGCTCTTTGGATTGCATCGAGCTTGAATCACATGATGCAATGGTTGCGGCTTCGAAGCGTTATCTAGCAACCGAAAACTCAGGCGAGGCTATTGACGGCTCGTTGTATATTTTGGCCTTCGGAATTGTGCTCGGTGTTTTGGTGAAAATCGCAAAAGGTTCGAAAGCATCTTAGAGGCATCCAGCGTTCGCCGTCAGCTCAAATTCCATTTAAAGCCGGTTTCCTTTTCTGACAGGTCCCATAGCCTCTCCATCACCGGTTTTTCGTAGGCGTGCGCGTTTAGTGTGCCTTTGCCGACGGGGCCATTGGTTTGCATAGGTCCGGTCGGTCCGTAGAGTGCGCGTTGTTCCAACCCATCTTCTGTGGCGCACATCACCTCAGGATAAGCGCCTTGTTCCGCGGTTTGAACCATGGGCGTTTTGGTCATCAGCCACCACATAACGCGTGTCATAAAGCCGCCGCTGGTGCTGATCAGTGATGTGGCGGAAGCCCCAGGATGGCAAACATAGGTTTCTACATTTTTACCTGCGGCCTTGACCCGGTCCTGCAGTTCATAGGCGAACATCATTTGCGCAAGTTTACTTTGGCTATAGACGGCATTGGCGCTGTAGTTTTTGTCCCAGTTCATGTCATCAAACTGGATTGTCTTGATCCCCAAATTGTATCCAAGGCTGGCGACAACAACGATCCTGCCTTCACCCTCCTCGATGCGCTCAAAGAGCATCCCGCAGAGAAGAAAGTGGCCGTAGTGGTTTGTGCCAAGTTGACTTTCAAAGCCGTCGACGGTGAGCTTTTGAGACGGCACTTGCGCGATGGCAGCATTGCAGATCAATGCATCTATCCGTGGAACCGTCTCAAGCACTTCCATTGCAGCTTCGCGGACGCTTGCAAGCTCAGCCAGGTCCATGCGGACAAAGCACACATCCGCGTCTGAACCAAACTCCTCTTTCAGCACCTTTACCGCTTGGGCCGATTTCTCCGCGCTACGGTTGAGCATAACAACCTTTGCACCCTTCGACAAAAGGATACGTGAAGCTTGATACCCTGCGCCGGCATTGGCACCGGTAATAAGGTAGGTCTTGCCCAAAAGTGAACCGAGGCGTTCGGGCGTCCAGCCCTTGGGCCCGAATTGTTTGTCTGCCATCTTGTTGCTCCTATTGGCGTCGATCGCGATGCCGCGCGAAACTTGCTTTCGTTTTCATTGGGTAGATAACTCTCTGCTTCGCACCAAAATAGGTTATTTCGTCGCGAATACTTGCCTAATTGTATCAGAGCGGTTGTTTTTGCCGAATATGTGGCGCTATTCTGGCAGCATGAACCAAGAACTGATCAAGCGGCTCATCGAAGGCAGGATTTGCGAAGATGGTCTGATGGAAACAGGCGTCCCTGGCGTAAAGCTGTTCCGCGCGACGCAAGCAATGCCTTGCGTTCCCGCAGTCTATGAACCCAGCGTGGTTGCTATCGCGAGTGGGTCCAAAGAAGCGGTGCTCGATGGCGCGCGCTATATATATGATAGCAGCCAATATTTGTTATGCCCCATGTCAATGCCAGTGAAAGCAGGAACGCCCAACGCATCGCCTCAAACACCACTTTACGGTGTTTACATCTCCCTCAATCCCCGCCTGATGACCGAACTGGCCATCGAGATGGAAAGCGCTGGTAGCGGCGCGCGGCCACCAATTGGCGATTCCATGTCACAGGCAATCAAGCTTGCACGTTGGGATGAGGCCTTTTCTGAGTCGCTGCTGCGACTGCTGCAATTGGGTGACAGTGAAACGGACACAATGGTGCTTGGAGATGCGCGGCTGCGCGAGCTCTACTACGCTATCCTGAAAGGAGAGGCAGGCTCATTTGCGCGACGGGCCTTTGGTGCTGGCAATGCGATTGCTCGGTCCATTGCGCATGTTTCTTCCAATTTAGATGCGCCGATCTCCATAGACGATATGGCTGCACGCGCAGCCATGAGCCGTGCCGTGTTTCACCGTAGGTTCAAACAGGCTACAACAATGTCACCCATCCAATTTGTGAAGACGATGCGCCTAAACAATGCCGCGATGAAGATTGCCGAGGGTATGACTGTGAGTGAGGCAGCCTTGGATGTGGGCTATGTCAGCCCATCTCAATTTAGCCGCGAGTTCAAACGCATTTACGGGAAGTCGCCCAGACATTGGAGCGATGCTCAGCATGCTGAAACCAGCACCACCTGACAGTGGGTGCAGTTCCATGATATTGGAATAATTTCATCGCGAAGAAAGCCAACGCTGAGTGACGCGGACGGAACGGCTGCTTTGTCTGCATCGCTTGCGTTGGAACGATTTGTAGCGAAGGTCTGCTTCGAGTCCTTCTGAGATATTCAAGTGGGCCACCAAGGGCAGTTGACGGCCCAAAGCTGGCTCTACGAGCGGACCACGTAGACCGAACATTTCGCATGGGCGACGACGTGGCTTGCCGTGGTTCCCAAGATGTAATCCTTGATCTTTGGATTGGCCGATCCCATCACGATAACATCGACATTTTGCTCTTCGGCAAACTTGACTATTTGGCGGTGCACTGCCCCCAGGAGAACAATTGTTTCCACTTCAACTCCTTCCGCGGGATAGGCAGCGGTGAACTTCTTCAATGCCTTGCCCCAGTATTCTTTTGAGTCGAGGATGTTCAGATTGCGCTCCATTTCCGGCGCGACCGTTGCCACCAGTAGCTTGGCGCCGCGGCGGCGTGCCATCGCAACGGCTTCTTCGTATCCACTGAAATCCAAGTTCGCGTGGCGCAGGTTTATCGGGCTGAGGATCAGTTTTGTATCGCGAGGCATTCGGGGTGGTTCCTCTATCTGGAGACGCGGGAAAATCGGCTCATTGAACACGACTCAACATATACGCGACAACGATGCGGAAGCGAACACTTGCTTCAGCGTTGATCAGTCCTGGACCAGCTTTGGCTTCAGTTATGAAAACAAAAATAAGCGGAGTCCACAGGCAACCATAGTTCCGTCGTTATTGGAGGAAAAAAACGCCACTGAGCTCTCAGCAGCAAGTCGAGATTCAATTCCATCGAGCTTTGCCATGGGACGCAAATACCTCAAATCCCGTTAAAATTGTAACCGTGTCGGATGCACTCAATGCTTTACGTAAAGTGACGTAGCGTGAATCATGCTTAACTGCCTGCCTGTGGAGTGCGATTCTATCTATGTTCTTGCAAACAAACGCTGATTTGCGCGTTAAGGAAGAAAAGATTAATTGCGATTGATAGAGCAAAAATATCAATACGCTCTTGACCAGCATCCCGTTTTGGCCTTGTCTATTTTCGGGTATTGGCACCGACCGCTAGTTTATGACAGGGGGCAGCTTCGGTCTAATCTCTTTGCGATTAACATGGTGTGCCAGAAATTTAACAAAACCCGGAAATCAAACTTGAGCAAACCAAGGGGTTCAACTCATATGAAAACAAAAATTGTAACAGGTATGCTTGCAGTGGCGGCAATGGCGGTGAGCGCCTCAACAGCTTCTGCAGCGACACTCGACGATGTCATGGCCAAGGGCTTTGTTCAGTGCGGTGTGAGCCAGGGTCTTCCCGGCTTCTCTAACCCGGATGCTGACGGCAACTGGAGCGGCATGGACGTCGATCTTTGTAAGGGCGTGGCTGCTGCGATCTTCGGTGACCCTGAAGCGGTTAAGTTCTCTCCGCTTTCAGCCAAAGAGCGTTTCACAGCGCTCCAGTCTGGTGAAATCGACATTCTTTCACGTAACACCACATGGACAATGAGCCGCGACACACAGCTCGGCCTGAACTTTGCTGGCGTCAACTACTATGACGGTCAGGGCTTCATGGTTCGTTCAGAAATGGGCATCAACTCAGCTTTGGAACTGTCAGGCGCTTCAATCTGCACCAACACAGGTACAACAACCGAATTGAACGTGGCTGACTATTTCCGTGCCAACAACATGGAATATGAGTTGGTTGCATTTGAAAAAGCCGACGAAGTTGTTGCCGCTTACGACGCAGGTCGTTGCGACGTTTACACAACTGACCAATCAGGCCTGTATGCGCAGCGCCTGAAACTGTCTGCACCCGGTGAGCACCAGGTCCTGCCTGAAATCATCTCTAAAGAGCCTCTGGGCCCGGTTGTCCGTCAGGGCGACGACCAATTCTTCAACATTGTTAAATGGGTTCACAATGCAACTGTGAACGCTGAAGAGCTGGGCATCACGCAAGCCAACGTTGGTGAGATGATGGCCGGTGATAACCCATCTGCGAAGCGTCTTCTGGGTACAGAAGGTGAGTTCGGTACAGCTATTGGACTGGACAATGGGTGGGCAGCAAATGTCATCAAGGCGATCGGCAACTACGGTGAGATCTTCGACCGTAACGTTGGTCCGGATACGCCATTGGCAATTGCACGCGGCGTGAACGATCTCTGGTCAAATGGTGGCCTGATGTACGCACCGCCAGTACGCTAATCAGTTACAAGAGCCCGGCCCAATGGTCGGGCTCTTTCACATTTGTCTGTGCATTTTGGTATTTGAGCGTTGAGTACAGGAAACTTGTACTCAAATATTCAAATGCATCAGGGTCCAACTTCACTGATGTGAAACAGGATGGGGAAAACAGTATGGCCGTGACCGATATGGCGCCAGGGGGACCGCAAAGCGGTGGTGGTGAAGCACCGCCCAAGGTGGCGCTGCTCAACAATCCGCAGGTACGCGGGTGGTTGTTTCAAATTTTGTTGGCAGTGGCATTGGTCTATCTGGCCTATACCGGCGTCAACAATATGCTCATCAACATGGAAAATGCCGGTATCGGTACCGGGTTTGATTTTCTGGGCAATGAAGCCGGATTTGCCATTTCGCAGTCATTGATTGAGTACAACCAGGCCGCATCAACCTATGGCACGGTTTATTTTGTCGGGCTTCTCAATACGCTGATTATCGCCGTTGTGGGCATATTCTTCGCCACGATTCTGGGATTTTTGATGGGCGTCGCACGCCTTTCAAAAAACTGGGTAGTGAGCCGACTGGCAACAGCCTATGTCGAGTTCTTCCGCAATATCCCGCTGTTGTTGCACATTTTCATTTGGTATTTTGGCGTGCTGCGCCTCTTGCCGAATCCGCGCAACGGATTTGATTTCGGCTTCTTTGGCCTGCTCAACAATCGCGGTTACTTCATGCCAAAGGCAATTTGGGGTGAGGGCGGCATCTGGATCGCCTACGCGCTTATCGCCGGCGTTATTGCTGCATGGGCGGTTTCACGCTGGGCAAATAAACGCCAAATGGAAACCGGCCAACCGTTCCCGGCCTTCTGGACCGGCGTTGGTCTCATCATTGGTCTGCCATTCGTCATGTTCCTCATTATGGGCGCGCCCCTGACTTGGGACGTACCGGAAATGGGCGGTTTCCGTCCGAGCGGCGGCATGACCGTCATTCCGGAGTTCATCGCGCTGTTGCTGGCGTTGGTGACCTACACCGCGGCCTTTATTGCAGAGATTGTTCGTGCGGGCATTCTGGGCGTTTACAAGGGGCAATCTGAAGCCGCCCACGCATTGGGCCTGCGTCAGGGACAGAACCTGCGTCTGGTGGTTATTCCGCAAGCGCTGCGGATCATCATTCCGCCGCTGACATCGCAATATCTGAACCTGACCAAGAATTCGTCACTGGCTGTGGCCATTGCCTATCCTGATCTGGTTTCGGTGTTTCAGGGCACAACGCTGGCTCAGACAGGCCTCGCACCGCAAATCGTTGCGATCACGATGTTGACATATCTGACGATATCTCTGCTGACTTCGGCCTTTATGAACTGGTACAATTCACGCGTCGCATTGGTGGAGAGATAAGATGGCTGATACATCGAACACCAATGGGAATACGGGGCCTGGTACAAGCTTTGTACGCTCGGAAATGCTTACCGAGCTGCCCGCACCGTCGAGCGCAAAGGGCCTGGTAGCATGGCTGCGCGAGAACTTGTTCTCCAGCATTCCCTACACAATCCTGACGCTGATTTGCCTGTACATTCTGTATGTGATCATTCCGCCGATCGTGAACTTCCTGTTCATCGACGCACAGTTTACCGGCACTGACCGCGCAGCTTGCGCAACAGAAGCGCAAGCCGGTGGCACACAGCCTGATGGCTGGTTCGGCGCATGCTGGGCTTACATCGGCGCCTATGGCAACCAGCTCATCTACGGACGCTATCCGGACGCTGAGCAATGGCGCGTGGATCTGGCAGCCTTGTTCTTTTTCGGCAGCCTTGTGCCATTGTTGATGCCAAGCCTGCCTTACAAGCGTGAGAACCTGCTGTTTGCCGTTATCGTTTCGCCGATAGCCATTCTCATCTTGCTGACTGGCGGTAATTTCGGTGTCGAAAGCTGGTATATCCCGCTGGCGGTTCTGACCGTGATTTTCCTGGGTATCGGCTTTGCATTTGCCAAAGGCACCGAATCCGATCCCATACCAATCCTCAAAAATGTCGCTTTTGCCTTCGCCGGCATATTCGCCCTCCTTTTTGTGCTGGGTATCGATATTGGCCTGGTGCATGTGGAAACCGAACTGTGGGGCGGATTGCTGGTGACCATGGTCATCGCGGTCACAGGTATCGTCGCGTCGTTGCCTATCGGCATCGCATTGGCGCTGGGCCGGCGTTCAGAAATGCCGATTATCAAGTTCGTCTCGGTGGTATTTATCGAGTTCTGGCGCGGCGTGCCGTTGATCACCGTGCTGTTCATGTCATCGGTGATGTTGCCATTGTTCCTCAATGAGGGCGTGACATTCGACAAATTGCTGCGGGCGCTGATCGGTGTTGCACTGTTCTCGTCAGCCTATATGGCCGAAGTGGTGCGCGGTGGTCTTCAGGCGCTGCCCAAGGGCCAGTATGAAGGTGCCATGGCGCTTGGCCTGAACTGGGGTCAGATGATGCGGATGATCGTGTTGCCGCAGGCACTGAAAATGGTCATTCCGGGTATCGTGAACACCTTCATTGGTCTGTTCAAGGACACCACGCTGGTGTTGATTATCGGCCTGTTCGATTTCCTTGGCACGATCCAGTCATCCTTTACGGATCCGACATGGTCATCGCCGGTACAATCACTGACCGGCTATGCCTTTGCCGCCATCATCTATTTCATATTCTGTTTCTCGATGTCGCGATATTCCATGTTTATGGAACGCCGTCTCGACACAAGCCACAAGAGTTAGGGTATCAACATGACAACCGAAAATGCAGTCACAGCAGACGAAATCAAAGCCGACCGCTCCAAGATGGAGGTCTCCGATACCGATGTGGCGGTAGAAATTACCGGCATGAACAAATGGTATGGTGACTTCCATGTGCTCAAGGACATCAATCTGAAGGTTATGCGCGGCGAGCGCATCGTTATTGCTGGCCCGTCAGGTTCGGGTAAATCAACGATGATCCGCTGCATCAACCGTCTGGAAGAGCACCAGAAGGGCAAAATCGTGGTTGATGGCATCGAGCTGACCAACGATCTGAAAAAGATCGATGAGGTACGCCGCGAAGTGGGTATGGTGTTCCAGCACTTCAATCTGTTTCCGCATCTGACCATTCTGGAAAATTGCACACTGGCGCCCATTTGGGTGCGCAAGACGCCCAAAAAGGAAGCTGAGGCAACAGCCATGCACTTCCTTGAGCGCGTCAAGATTCCCGAGCAGGCCAACAAATATCCCGGTCAGCTTTCAGGTGGTCAGCAGCAGCGTGTGGCGATCGCGCGCTCCTTGTGCATGAACCCGCGTATCATGCTGTTTGATGAGCCTACATCGGCGCTCGATCCTGAGATGATCAAGGAAGTTTTAGACACGATGGTTGGGCTGGCCGAAGAAGGCATGACCATGCTGTGTGTGACCCACGAGATGGGTTTTGCCCGTCAGGTTGCCAACCGCGTGATCTTCATGGACCAGGGCCAGATTGTTGAGCAGAACGAGCCGGACGCGTTCTTCGACAACCCGCAACACGAGCGCACCAAGCTGTTCCTCAGCCAGATTCTGCACTAGGCAGTTTCACTCGCTCAGCACTCTGTAATGATCTGCGCGCATCACATGCGCGCAGCGGCAGTGTCAATTACATAAAAAAGTAAAATTAAATAATGTTGTACTTAATGTGTATTATTACGTATGAAATAAGTATAAAAAGAAAGATACAAGCTTTTCTATTCGTGTTCGATAGAAAATATTGCAATGCCGCAAATAGTGAATTTATCTGGACTTTTGGAAGGCAGCGAGCCTAATCGAAAACTTTTTGCGGTTATGTTATTCCTGCAATTGTTCAGTCTTTTGTACTATAAGATCAGCAAAAGAGCATTCTGCATAACCATTTTTCTGAATTTTTTGGGCTGATGTTTGGTGGACAATTGTCGATACTCTATTCGATTGTTCCGCTAATTGAATTCGCGCCGGTCCGTTGGACAAATCTATCAGGACATTAAGTTTGAATTTTCTGCAAAACGACGGACTAGTCAACCGACACTGCAATCTCCAGTGGAACTGAATGGCTCCTGCATCTAATCGAGATTGCCGTGGCTACGTTGCCTGTCACTGTCACCCGTGTTGATCTCGGACCTAGAGTGCGCATAAATTGGTCTCCACCCTTAATCTCCACATCAAAAAGACGATTGACCACGAGAAACTGGATGAAATGAAATCTGGACATTGCTGACGTTCTGATCGCGGTTCGCACCTGTTACACCAAACTGAGCCCAAACCTCTGTCCATTGCCCCCAGTCCCGGAATTGCGCATTTTAGCTGAGAAGCGGTCTAATCCGTTGCATCAAAATCATACAGCCAATCGAGATTATTCAGGAAATCCTCAGGCTTGCGCATTTTGAAGATGCTGTTTCTGACCATCCGCCCGATGCCGGACTGGTGATAGGCAATGCGGTTGAATTCTGTGCGTTGCGCAACCCGCTGCACCCGTTCCAGCCGCTCCTTGCGATAGGCCGTGAAGGCTTCAGATGCGTTCTCGATGCCTGATCTGTCCAAACATCTGGCCAGCACATAGGCATCCTCAATACCCATGGCAGCGCCCTGAGCCGCGAATGGCTCCATGCCGTGCGCAGCATCGCCGATCAGGCAAATATGGTCCGAAAACCATGCACCTTCGGGATCAATCGAATAGAGCGGCCAGCGCAGAAACTCGACCTCGTCGGATGGCAACGGCGTGATGTGCGCCAGAACATGGGACAAATCGGTGGGCAGCGGACCGGCAAGCTTTTGCGACCAACTGCCCGAATGCGCTGCGCCATCAATGATCGCGACCACGTTGAGTGTATCGGTATTGTGAACCGGATAGCAGACCACATGCGACTTTGGCGCCATCCACGCTGTGATGCTTGGCTCGGCTTCAGCACCATGGCCGGGGACCATCGCGCGCAGTGCAATTCTTCCGGTGGCAGAGGGCATAAGCGCGTTGGGCACATAGCGGCGGACATTGGACCAAATGCCGTCGGCGCCAATAAGCACTTTCGCAGCTTCAATCCGTTCTCCCTTGGAGGTCTCGCAGAGCACGTCCAGGCCATCGGATTTTTCCGAAACGCTCTGCACCTTGCAACCCGTTATGATGTTGATCTTTGGGTTCTTTTGGGCCGCTTCCCACAACAGGCCATGCAAATGCGCACGATGGATGGCACTAAATATGTTGTCGGACTTCTCGTCCCGGTTGACGGGCAGATCCAGCAGTATCTTGCCTTGGTGCGCATCGCCCAGCTTTATGGATCGGGGCTTGATGGCCTCGCGGTCCAATGCATTGCCCAAACCAAGCTTGTCAAGCACGCGCCATGCATTGGGCGGCACCTGAATACCGGCCCCAACCTCTTCGGGTGCGTCGAAAGCTTCGAGTATTTTGACGTGATGATCTCGCTGCGCCAATGATAGGGCACAGGTAAGGCCCGCAATGCCGGCGCCTGCAACAATGATGGGATATTCGCTCATGCGGCGAAATCTGGCACAGTCAATTAGGCAGCGCTTTGCGCTGCATCAAATGAACAGCCCTCAGGAACAGTTTCTTCGCCATGCAAGGATGCGTTGTAAACATACAATGTCGAGCAGTAAGGACAGACCTTTTCGGAATCATCGCCCATATCCAGAAACACGTGAGGATGATCATAGGGCGGTTCAGCGCCTACGCACATGAACTCCTTGACGCCGATTTCGACACGTGCATGACCTGCACTGTTATGAAAATGGGGTGTCTTTCCGCCAGCCATGTTCGTTCTCCGATGTTTCAGCTTGCTGCATCAAAGCTCTAGCCAATTTGCTCAGAAATTTCTACACACCATTTGCCCAAATTCACGCAAAGAAAAGCGAAACAAGCCAATGCATCACTTCTCCCACGATGGACTCAGCCTCTCATACGTCGATGATGGGCCACAAGATGGTCCCTCGATCCTGCTGGTTCATGGCTTTGCATCCAACAAATATGTCAACTGGATCAATCCCGGTTGGGTCCAAACGCTCAACGAAGCGGGCTACCGTACAATTGCGTTCGACAATCGTGGCCATGGTGAAAGCGACAAGCCGCACGATACTGCCGCCTATACACCGGAAAAGATGGCCGACGATGCCGCAGCATTGCTGACCCATCTTGGTCTCGAAACGGCGCACGTGATGGGCTATTCAATGGGTGCGCGGATTTCAGCGTTTTTGGCGCTGCGCAACCCGGCACGTGTGCGTTCGTTGATTTTTGGAGGCTTGGGCCTGGGTATGGTGGAAGGTGTCGGGGACTGGGATCCGATCGCCGATGCATTGCTCGCTGATTCTCTTGCTGATGTGACCCACGAACAGGGCAGGGCCTTTCGATATTTCGCCGATCAGACAAAAAGCGACCGACTGGCACTGGCTGCGTGCATACAATCTTCACGAACCCTGTTAACGCCAGAACAATTGGCCAGTCTTGAAACGCCCGCTTTGGTTGCGGTTGGCACCAAGGATGACATTGCAGGCAGTGCCACTGGTCTGGCCGCAATGTTGCCCAATGGATCGGCTTTTGACATCGAACGCCGGGATCACATGCTGGCCGTCGGAGATGCAAGTTTCAAACGGCGCGCGCTGGAGTTTCTGACGGATCAAAATGCTTGAAGTAAGCATCAATACATTTCATTGGTTTAAATGACCGAACAGATACATTATATTGGCCCGACGATAATACGTGCAAACGGCTGAAAAGATCTGAGAGACCCCCATGGCTCAATCAATAAAGACCACCTCCGCACCTTCGCTCAAAGCGATTGATCCGATTTGGTCGTCGATCCGGCATGAAGCAGAAGTAGCCATTGCCAATGAGACCCTGCTTGGCGCGTTCATGCATTCTTCGCTGCTCAATCATCAGACATTGGAGCAGGCAGTGGCGCATCGTGTCGCCGAACGGCTTGATCACCCTGATGTGCCCGCAGATTTGATCCGGCACGCCTTTGCCGATCTTGCCGCCCAAGACAAGGATTTTGGCACCAATATTCGCGTCGATATCCAGGCGACCTATGATCGCGATCCGGCATGCCACCGCTACCTTGAGCCAGTGCTGTATTTTAAGGGGTTTCACGCCATCCAGGCTCACCGTCTGGCGCATTGGCTGCACGCCCAAGGCAAGCGCGACATGGCGCTCTACTTGCAAAGCCGGTCATCGTCGGTCTTCCAGACCGATATCAATCCGGCCGCCAAGATCGGCAAGGGCATCTTCCTTGACCACGCAACCGGCCTGGTTATCGGCGAAACCGCGACGATCGGCGATGATGTTTCGATCCTGCATTCCGTAACGCTTGGCGGTACGGGCAAGGAAGGATCAGATCGTCATCCGAAAATCGGCAATGGGGTGTTGATCGGTGCTGGCGCCAAGATATTGGGGAACATCAAAATCGGGCATTGCTCTAAAGTTGCTTCAGGATCGGTTGTGCTTGACGAAGTGCCACCCAAGAAAACGGTTGCTGGTGTTCCCGCCAAGGTTGTTGGCGACAGTGGTTGTGCGGAACCGTCACGTGCGATGAATCAATTGCTCGGCTGACCTTGTGTTGAATCACGCTTCGTGTTTCAGACTATTGATTAATGACTGAATTCGGAGTGGTGCCGTGAACGCTGAAGAACTGACCTTACTGACCAAATATTTCCGCAAAACCTTTGACAACGGCTCGCTGGCGGTAAAAGCGCGTCCAAAAATTACAGATTCAGCAGAGCTGTATTTGGGCGAAGAGTTTCTGGGTATTGTGACGAAAATCGAAGATGAAGGCGAAGTATCCTACGATCTTTCAATGTCGATATTGGATTTTGATCTCGAAGAGCTATGAGCTCAATCGCCCGCATTCAGCTGGCTTATCAGTGCTGTCAGTTCAGCTGAAAATGCCTCCCAGCGCGCGATCTGCGATGCAGCAAATCTGATCTTCAATTCCGAAGAAGTTCCGATAAACAAATCGGACTCGCATGGCAGCAGCAAGCGGTCTTCCTGTTCGCTGGTGGCCTGACAACGAGCAATAAAGGCTGGCTTGCCGACGGCATTGGGACGGCTGTAGACCAATTGCTCATTGATGTAGCCATACTCCGCAGAAAGATCTGCAATATACAATCCGTTGGACGTCACTTTGATTTCATTCTCGTTGAACGCGTTGGCATAGACCGGTCTAAATCGTTCAGGCATATCGAGCAGACTGCGTCTCGGATTGATCGAGAGCAGCACCAATTCCATATTTTCAGGATCAGATTCACTAAATGCGGACGCCAATTCGCGGCGATAGCCCGATTGTGATGGCCAATGGATGTGAAGATCCAACTTGGGCGCCACACCACCAATGCGCTGTTCCTCATGTCGGATCATGTTGGTGGGGATCGAAAAGTAGTCATTGCCTATAACGATGTTGACGGGCGTATCGTCGGATGTGTGGCCCGCCTGCGAGATGCGCTCGCCATAGATTGATCCGGCGAAATACAGTACCAGTGAAATCGCCATCAACATCGCAAAAATGCTCAGCACACGCCAAACCACCTTGGGCAGTCCTTGTGTCACTTCGTGATCTGACAGGTCTGTTGCGGGGGCTGACATTGCTTGGCTCCGTTAAGCACGACTCGAAAAACTGGCATCGCTCTTGCTTCACAATCAACAGTGTCATGGTAAACAGGCGGTAAAGAGTATGAGTATTGTGATGGTATTGATGATGATTATTGCGGGGATGGCTATATCTCTCGCTGTGTATTTCCTGCTTTCGGGACTGTTTTCGTACGAACCGCAGCTCAATGCGAGCATGGTCACTGAGATCGGTGTGCCGCTGTCGGTTGTTGTATTTGCGCTATGTGGGCCTGTTCTGGTGCTTAAACTGTTCTTTGCCGATGATGGCGAAAGCGGCGAAGAGGCCAGCATTCTGGGCTTTTTCACAACCGGATGTGTCTCACTGTTTTGGAGCGCAGTCATTGGTGTGTTTGCCACGCAATCCATTCAGGCAGCCATTGCACCGACAGTCGCGCAATTCTAAGCTGTATTAAATTGGCACAATCGTTCGAAAGTGAACCACATGGCACTTCATTCGCTGGATGGTAAATCTCCGCAAAACATGGGCAAGGGCGCCGCTTTTGTTGCCGATGATGCGCAGATAATCGGTGATATCATCCTGGGTGAAGACACCGGCATCTGGTTTGGTGTTGTGCTGCGTGGCGATAATGAACCCATCAAAATCGGCGATCGAACCAATGTGCAGGAGCATGTGTGCATGCACACGGATATGGGATACCCGCTCACAATCGGTGAGGGATGTACGATTGGCCACAGGGCCATGCTTCATGGTTGTACCATTGGGGAGAATTCGCTCATTGGCATCGGTGCAATTGTGCTCAATGGTGCGAAAATCGGCAAGAACTCTCTGGTGGGGGCTGGCGCGTTGGTCACGGAAAACAAGGAATTTCCAGACAATTCTCTGATCGTTGGTTCACCGGCAAAAGTGGTACGAACACTCGATGAAAATGCCATCGAAGGCTTGAGAGAGTCCGCAAATCATTATGTCGAAAATGCCAAACGCTTTGCCGCAGGTCTCAAAACGCTCTAAAGCATTTCAGCCTATAGCTGAAACGCCGGCACTGACTTGAGCACTGATAACATTGAATAAACCGGGTGAAGCGATTCCATTAAAGAGTACCAGCCTCTAAAGCGCCGCTTTTATTTTCTCACACTGTTCAGCAAGCATTTCATTATCAGCCATTTGGCCGGTATGTGGCATCAGCGCGACCCCTTCATATCGGGGGACCACATGAACATGCAGATGAAATACCGATTGGCCTGCAGGCGCTTCATTGAACTGCTGGATCAGGACACCATCGGCATTAAATGCCGACTTGGCAGCGCGTGCGATCTTTTGCGTCACCATGATCAAACTGCCCAGCACCATGGGTTCGGCATCAAGCAAATTGCGTGACCCCTTCTTTGGGATTACCAGGCAATGGCCTTGCGCTTGCGGCATGACATCCATGAAAGCAAGCGTATCTTCATCTTCAAATATCTTGTGGCACGGAATGTCTCCGGCGATGATCTTGGTGAAAATATTGTCCGGGTCATAGGCAGTCATAATGGATATTTGCTCATTTATCGGTTTGCTTGAATGGACCATGATCGTTGAGCACTTTTCCAAAATGCGCAACCTCTGCGCGCTCATGATCCAAATAATCTGCCACAGCTCTTTCGAAACTTTTATTGGGAAAGTAATGCGCAGAATGCGTGATTGTCGGCATGTAGCCGCGGGCCAGTTTGTGCTGGCCCTGTGCACCGGCCTCGACAAATTTCAACTTGCGCTCGATCGCAAAATCAATCGCCTGGTGGTAGCAAATCTCAAAGTGCAGGAACGGGTGATGTTCCGTACAACCCCAATGCCGTCCATAAAGCGTGTCGCCACCGATGAAATTGATTGCAGCAGCAATGTAGCGGCCTTCTCTTTTCGCCATAACCAGCAAAATGTCGTCGGCCATGGTTTCTGCTATCAGCGAATAGAATTTGCGATTGAGATAGGGGCGGCCCCACTTGCGCTGACCTGTGTCTGAGTAAAACACAAAGAAGGCGTCCATCACTTCTTCAGTCAGGTCGCTGCCGGTGAGCCACTCAATTTCAATGCCGCTGGCACGTGCATTCTGCCTTTCCTTCTTCAAATTCTTGCGCTTTCGGGAGGTCAGCGTTTCGAGAAACGCTTGATAGGAATCATATCCTTGATTGACGAAGTGAAACTGTTGATCCGTACGGTGCAGAAATCCAGCGCCCGAAAGCGCGTCCAGATCCGCGACCTGCGCAAAAGTGACATGCGCCGATGAAAGCCCGATTTGATCGGTAATCTGTGTGATCCCACCAGCAAGCGCAGCACGCGCAGCCTCGCCATTGATGTGGGAGGAGACGAGGAGACGTGGTCCTGTGGCCGGGGTAAAGGGCACACTTGCTTGGTATTTTGGATAATAGCGACCACCAGCACGCTCATAGGCATCAGCCCAGGAATGATCAAAGACGTACTCGCCCTGACTATGCGATTTCACATACCCGGCAACGGCGCCCTGAATTTGGCCGCTGGAATCTTCCAAAATCAGGTGCTGTCCGTGCCAGCCGGTTTCCGCTGTGGCGCAACCAGACTTTTCAAGTGCCGACAGAAAAGAGAAGCTGACAAACGGATTGTAGGTACCGTTTTCGGTGTGTCGCGATGCACCAGTCAGTGCGTCCCAGTCCTGTTCATCGACTTCCAGCAACGAATCCTGCACGCGAATAACAAACTCTTCGCTGGCTTGGCCGTCCGGTCGATCGGGCTGTTTGTGCAAATTGCTCATAACATCTCAGTTAGTGCCTCAAACAAACCGCGCAAGGCGGTGGCGCAAGATCAAGCCAGAAATCCTTCAAACGTCATCTGATCAGCGTGTTCTTTGGCTAAGGCAACGTCCTCCGGTGTCGTCACTGTCCATGTGATGACCGGCATTTCATGCACATTGCGAACTTCTTCTACGAAAGCATTTGGCAACGCCTTTACGGCATAAGACACAAATACGATGCCAAGTGGCAGGGCGGAGCGATGCGCTTCAAGCGCTTTCTCTCCCACACCTTCCGCCACCAAGCCCAACGGTCGTTTGGACCCGGTCTTCTTGAATGCGGTAAGCACTTCATGCTCAAAACTCATCACTGCCGCTTCGCCCGGATAATTCACCAGATCGCGAGCGACTCCAGAAGCCAGTGCCCGCGCAACCGTTGGATTGCCTCTACCTTTCATTTCGATAATGATCGGTACGTCGCCGGCAACTTCAAGCAGCACATCTTCGAGCGTGTCAATCGTGTCCTTCGTTTTGCCAAGTCTGATCGATTGCAAATCTTCGAAATCGCGATCGATGACCAAGCCAGTTTGATTGGTCAAACGGTCCAGCGATGCATCATGGAATGCCATGGCGACACCATCGCCCGATAGTTGGACGTCCAATTCAATGGCATAGCCGCTTTCGACGGCTGCGCGGAACGCCGACATGGAGTTTTCATAAACAGTCTCATTGCCGTCATGCAGTCCTCGGTGAGCGATTGGCAGACGGGTAATGAACGACATCAGCGCGCCTCGATCACCGCTTCAACTTCGACTGGCGCATCGAGCGGCAGGCAAGGCATGCCAACCGCCGATCGTGCATGACGTCCGGCATCACCCAGAACCTCGACCAGCAAGTCAGATGCGCCGTTGCCGACCATGTGCTGACTGGTGAAATCTGGGGTAGACGATACAAAGATTGTAATCTTTGCAATTTGCTTGATGTTTTCCAAATCACCCAGCGCGGCCTGGGCCACAGCTAAAACATTTATCGCGCAAAGCCGAGCGGCTTGTTGTCCTTGTTCGAGTGTGAGTTCGCCGCCTATTTTGCCTTTCAAATTGAGCGCGCCATCATCAAAGGGCAGTTGGCCAGAGGTAAATACCGTCTTTCCGACAGTGGAGTAGGGCATGTAATTGGCCGCGGGCGTTGCGACCGCCGGAATTTTTATGCCTAGCGCCTCCAGTCGGCCCTCTATAGTATTGCTCATCAACTCATCCTTAAGTATCAGTGTTGTTATTAGGCGATGTTTGCATCTTTTGCCTCGTTTACGCCATGAGATTTTCTATGGTTGCAGCAAATAAGGGACTCCCATGCTCGTAGGATCAAAACTGACTTTGGCCGTCACCACAACACTAATGTTGGCTGGTTCGACTTTTGTGACACAATCCATGGCGGCATCGCTGCTCGCTCCGCACCGCGCCGTTTACGATGTGGAACTCAAGGAAGCCTCGGATCGGAGCGGCATTGACGGCATGAGCGGCCGGATTGTCTATGAATTTCGCGGCTCTGCTTGCGACGGCTACACAACAAATTTCCGATTTGTCACTCAGCTTTCTGCGCGCGGCGAAGTCAGCCTGACAGACCAAAGAACAACGACCTTTGAGGACGGTACAGGCGAGAATTTCCGGTTCGTGACCAAGACATTTGTCAACCAGAACGAGGACAAGAAAATCGAAGGAAGCGCTCGCCTTGATGATGACAGCGTCATTGTCGATCTGAAAGAGCCTGAAAGCCTGGAGCTGGACTTGCAATCGGCTATGTTCCCAACAGAGCATGTGATCGACATGATCAACCGCGCAAGAGCAGGTGAAACCTTTTACCAACAGCCAATTTTCGACGGCTCGGATGGTGGTGATCGCGTGATGACGACAACTGTCGTGATTGGGCCCCAAAAGCAGGAGCCGACCGAGGACGCCGCCGAGGAAACGCTTAAGGGCGAGAGTTATCGCAAATTCTCGGTCGCATATTTCGACGAGATCAATGACCCTGAAGGGCTGCCCGAATATTCCATCGCCTTCAAGATGCATGACAATGGCATTGCGCGCGATCTTGAGATGAATTACGGCGACTTCACCCTCATTGGAAAAGTGAGCAATCTCGAGATTTTTGATGCGGAGCCTTGCGAGGGCTAAGTTGCTCCCATTGTGATGCTTGCAATTCACGCCGCCTTGGTCTATCAGGCGGCCATTCCACACACGGGGTAGGCGGTTTCAGGGAGAAATCCTGGGATCACCACCGGTTGCAGAGTGATCTGCTTCTCCCCGTGGAGGCTAAACCGGAAAGGATAATAACGCATGGCATTGCCAGATTTCTCTATGCGTCAGCTTCTTGAAGCAGGCGTACACTTTGGACACCAAACACACCGCTGGAACCCGAAAATGGCAAAGTTCATTTTTGGCGACCGCAACAATGTCCATATTCTCGATCTTTCACAAACTGTTCCGCTGCTCGCAAATGCGCTGAAGATTGTCTCAGACACTGTTGCAGGTGGTGGACGTGTACTGTTTGTGGGCACCAAGCGTCAGGCGTCCGAAATTGTCGCCGATGCAGCGCAGCGTTCTGCGCAATATTATGTCAACGCCCGCTGGTTGGGTGGCATGCTGACGAACTGGAAAACGATCTCCAATTCAATCAAGCGCCTGCGCAAGCTCGATGAACTGCTGGCCGGCGAAGGCCAGGGTTTCACAAAGAAAGAGCTATTGAACCTTACGCGTGAACGCGAGAAGCTTGATCGAGCTTTGGGCGGTATCCGCGATATGGGCGGCGTTCCAGACCTGATATTCGTCGTAGACACAAACAAGGAAGCAATTGCCATTCAGGAAGCGCATCGCTTGAATATTCCTGTCATCGCGATTGTCGATTCAAACTGTAATCCCGATGTGGTTGATCATCCAATTCCGGGCAACGATGATGCGGCACGCGCCATTTCGCTCTACTGCGACCTGATTGCCAAGGCAGCACTTGACGGTATTGCACGTCAGGCAGGTGAATCAGGCGTTGATCTGGGCGCAATGGAAGAAGCACCGGTTGAAGAAGCACTGGCCGAAGCACCTGCACAAGTAGCCGAAGCAAAAGAAGAAAAGCCGGCCGTTGCCGAGGAAGCTCCTGCCGCTGAGGAGGCTCCTGCCGAGCCAGCAGCTGACAGCTAACATCTGATTGCGCGGCCTTAAATGAGCCGCGCAAAACTTTCACACGAGACGTTCAATCCGGCTACGCAGGGATAATCATTCTGGCATGTGAAGGGTTAGAACCGATAAACACCAGCAAGGTCTGGTCAAAGAGGTAGAGACATGACTGCTATTACCGCTGCAATGGTAAAAGAACTGCGCGAAGCATCAGGCGCAGGCATGATGGACTGCAAAAAAGCACTTCAGGAAAATGACGGTGACGTCGCGGCTGCAATGGACTGGCTCCGCAAGAAGGGCATTGCAAAGGCTGACAAGAAATCAGGCCGAACAGCTGCCGAGGGTCTTGTGGGCGTAAGAAGCGCTGGCAATGAGGGCGTTGTGGTTGAGCTCAATTCTGAGACAGACTTTGTTGCGCGCAATGATGCATTTCAGCAGCTTGTAGCTGAGACTGCAGGCGCAGCGCTTTCGACTGATGGAACGCTGGATGCCGTTTTGGCCGCAGACATGAACGGCAAATCTGTCGACGATGCCATCAAGGATGCGATTGCAACAATCGGCGAAAACATGAACTTGCGCCGCACAGCAAAACTGACCGTCGAAACAGGCATTGTTGCCTCATATGTTCACAACGCCGTAGCCACCGATCTTGGCAAGCTTGGCGTGTTGGTCGCTATTGAAACAAACGGTGATGCCGCCGCCGCCCAAGCGATTGGTCGCCAGATTGCGATGCACGTTGCTGCGACAAATCCGCTGGCAATCAGCCCGGCTGACCTTGACCAGTCAGTTGTTGAAAAAGAGCGGGCCATCTTCTCGGAACAGGCATTGGCATCAGGCAAGCCAGAGAACATTGTTGAGAAAATGGTCGAAGGCCGTATCAACAAGTTCTACGGTGAAGTTTCGCTGACCAAGCAGGCATTCGTCATTAATCCGGATCTGACAGTTGAGGCAGCATTGGCCCAAGCAGAGAAAGAAATCGGCGCTCCAGCGAAGATTTCAGGCATTGTTCGCTTTGCACTGGGCGAGGGTGTTGAGAAAGAAGAAAGCGATTTTGCAGCGGAAGTTGCAGCCGCTGCCAAGGGCTGATCGTTCAAGCCAACAATTTTAGGTTGATGAACGAGGGGTCAGAACCGACTAGTGAACACCAAATGGTGGGAGCGAATTTTTATGAAAGCAGGACGCGAGCATGCGGGAAACCTATCTGGTTTTCAAATGGTTGCGACGAAGGATTCGCAAAAATGCGCCCCATTTATCGGACGCCAAGCAGTGACGTCGACCCACCGCGTCAATGATTTCAACCGGGGGTAGACCCGGCTTTTCAGTCACTTCCTGGTATTTCTCGTCATATCTAGCCCCATTTTGCGTTCATTAGTCGTTCCTGACCCTCGACACGGCGTGACAACGCGATGCCCTTGTTGTATCGGTTTGCACGATTCCAACGCTATTCTGAGAGTGTTCCATGTCAACTGCCCCGATCTACAAACGCGTTCTGTTAAAAGCGTCTGGAGAAGCGCTGATGGGCGCTCAGGGATTTGGCATTGATGTTGCCATCGCCGATCAGATCGCGACAGACGTCAAACAAGCCGTCGATATGGGCGTGCAGGTTGCCATCGTAATCGGTGGCGGCAACATTTTCCGCGGTGTGGCAGTTGCCTCGGGTGGCGGTGACCGTGTGACCGGCGATCACATGGGTATGCTTGGCACAGTCATCAACTCGCTGGCATTGCGCACGTCCCTGCAAAAACACGGCGTCGAAGCGGTGGTTCTGTCCGCTATTCCCATGCCGTCGCTGTGCGAAAGCTTTTCCCAGCGCAAGGCCATGTGGAACATCGAAAACGGTAAAGTGGTCATCTTTGCAGGTGGTACGGGCAATCCATACTTCACAACCGATACTGCCGCAGCATTGCGCGCCGCAGAAATTGGTGCAGATGCCATTTTCAAGGGAACCCAGGTCGACGGCATTTATTCTGCAGATCCGAAAAAGGATCCTTCGGCAACGCGGTTTGAAACCATGACACATGCGGAAGTGATCGACAGAGGGCTGAGCGTCATGGATGTTGCCGCTGTGGCGATTGCTCGGGAAAATCGGGTACCCATCAACGTCTTCTCAATTCATGAACCGGGCATGTTGGGTGAAATTTTAGCTGGCGGTGGACGTTCGACGCTAGTACATGAAGAATAAAATAAAAAGTTGAGCGTTGCCGCCCAAAGGGCATAATTGCTGTTCAAGGGTAAAGGCGATTCGACTCAAAGTTGGGTATTAGGGGTTCAGGCTGATGAGTAACGGTCATGATCTGGCAGATCTAAAACGCCGCATGGAAGGGGCCATTAGCGTGTTTGCGAGCGATTTGAGCGGTTTGCGCACAGGTCGGGCGTCTGCAAGTCTGCTCGATCCGATCATGGTGGAAGCTTATGGCAGTCCCATGCCTCTGACGCAGGTTGCCAACGTAACGGTGCCCGAACCCAGAATGCTTGCTGTCAACGTGTGGGATAAATCGATGGTTGGCGCGGTTGAGAAATCCATTCGGGAATCCACCTTGGGGCTCAATCCAATGACAGACGGGTCAACGGTGCGTGTGCCGCTGCCCGAGTTGAACGAAGAGCGCCGACGTGAGCTGGTAAAGGTCGCCAATCAATATGCCGAAAACGCGAGGATTGCCATTCGTCATGTCCGTCGCGATGGTATGGATACGATTAAACAACTCGAGAAAGACGGTGATCTAGGCCAGGATGAAAGCCGTGCTGAATCCGACACTGTCCAAAAGCAGACCGATGAATTTATAACGCGGGTCGATTCACTGCTTGCTGACAAAGAGCAAGAAATCCTCCAGGTTTAACGAACCGGAGTTCGGCTCGACTGCAGGCGATCAAATAAAGGGAGGCTTCGCAGTGACTGATCAAGTGCAGCAGACCGAGCAATACGGCGTTGAGCATTTGGCCATCATCATGGATGGAAACGGTCGCTGGGCGAAAACCCGTGGGCGCCCCCGGACTTTTGGGCATCGTGCCGGAGTTGAAGCTGTTCGCCGTACGGTGCGCAATGCGCCAAAGCTGGGCGTACGTCATTTGACGCTTTATGCGTTTTCTTCGGAAAACTGGTCGCGCCCCGCCGATGAAGTTTCCGACCTTCTTGGCCTCCTGAAGTACTACGTGCGCAGCGACCTGGCGGATCTGGCCGCTGCCGGTGTGTGTGTACGCATTATTGGCTCTCGTGAAGGGCTAAAGTCAGACATTCTCGACCTGATCAATATGGCTGAGAACAAAACAGCACATAACGACAAGCTTATGTTGAACATTGCTTTCAACTATGGCGGTCGTGACGAGATTGTGCGAGCTGTCCAGAAAGCCATCGATGATCCGTCAGGTGTAGTTGCCAGGGGCGGCAATTTAACCATCGACGACATTTCAGCAGCAATGGATACTGCTGGTGGACCCGACCCGGATCTTGTGATCCGGACAAGTGGGGAGATGCGCATTTCAAACTTTCTGCTGTGGCAGATCGCCTATGCGGAACTTGTTTTTGTCGAGTGCATGTGGCCGGATTTCGATATGGAACATCTGAAAGCTGCATTTGAAGAATACCGGAACCGGGACCGTCGTTATGGTGGCGTGGTTTCGCCGGAAGGCATGGCCCTTTGAGCAATCTTCAGCAGCGCATCCTTTCTGGCCTGGTTATGGCGGCAGCCTTTCTGGCCGCCGTAGCGCTGGGCGGCTGGGTTTTTGCCGCTTTGATGGCGTTGGTTAGCCTGGTGATCTGGTCAGAATGGACCAATATAGCTCTCTCCGAGGCGGACGACCGAACCAGGCTGACCGGTTATGTTGCTTTGTTGCTCATGGCTATTGCGGCGATTTTTCTTCAGGGCGCATATCAGCTCATCGTTTTGCTGATCCTCTTTGCGGTTTCAATCGGCTTGATGCTTTCATGGTCTGGCGGTGGCATGTCGTCATTGGGCATGGTCTATGCTGCAGGTTTTTTTGTTTCCATGGACTTTTTGCGCAATGGGGCTGGAGATCACAACGGCTTGTATGCCATTCTGTTCTTGTGTGCTGCCGTTTGGGCGACTGATATCGGCGCTTACTTCGCGGGCAGGGCAATTGGCGGTCCCAAGCTTGCGCCAGCCATTTCACCCAATAAAACGATGTCGGGCGCAATTGGCGGCATTGTTTGCGCCATACTGGCGGCTGGATTGATTGCAAATTTCTTTGGCGCACCCCTATTGACGGTCTATTTTTTCCTGGCAGCGATGCTGTCAGTCATTTCTCAGGGTGGTGATCTGTTCGAATCATGGTTAAAGCGGCACGCGGGCGTCAAGGATTCAGGCACCATCATACCAGGACATGGCGGTGTCATGGACCGGGTTGATGGCCTTGTTTTTGCCGCTATATCGTTGTCGGTGGTAACTGCAATCAGCAGCACATTGTTCGCGCAAGCTGCACCGATCACAAACTAGAAAACAAAACGGGCTTGTTGTGCCCGAACGGGATTGAGAATCTATGGACTTTTTGATGAACCTGATCTCTACGGAGGGCTTCATCCTGGGAACGTTGGTCCCCTTTCTTTTCGTCCTGACCATTGTGGTGTTTATCCATGAGCTTGGCCATTATTGGGTCGGTCGTATGTGTGGCATCGGCGCAAAGGTGTTTTCGGTTGGATTTGGCCCGGAATTGATCGGCTTTGACGATAAGCGCGGAACCCGCTGGCGCTTGTCCGCGATTCCACTGGGTGGATACGTTAAATTTGTCGGAGACATGAACGCAGCCTCGACGACCGCATCGGACCATGATCCAGACGAGGGTTTGTCCGAGCAAGAACTGGCTGAGGCGTTTCACAACAAGAGTGTCTGGCGACGTGCAGCGACCGTCGCTGCGGGCCCCATTGCAAACTTCATTCTGGCGGTACTCATTTTTGCGACCGTCATTGCTGCATTTGGTCGCTATATTGCCGACCCCGTGGTCGCCGAAGTGCGCGAAAACAGTGCTGCTGAGGCCGCCGGCATCATGCCCAATGATGTGTTCATCTCACTTGATGGTATTGAAGTCGCAGAGTTTTCCGATGTTCAGCGCTATGTAAGTCCACGCGCGGAGCAGCCAATCGAAATGGTGCTTGGCCGCGATGGACAGGAAGTGACCGTAACGGTGACACCCGAGCGCCTTGAAGTCGAAGATCGGTTTGGCAACAAGATCGAACAGGGTGTGATTGGCGTAATCAACAACAATGAAGTGGGCAACCGACGCATCCAAACCTACGGAGCAGGGGAGTCCTTCTGGCTTGGCATCAAGGAAGTTGGTTTTGTCATAAGCCGGACGGCGGGATATCTCAGCGGCGTGGTTGTCGGCCGCGAAAAAGCTGATCAGATCGGCGGTCCGATCCGTGTGGCGCAAGTATCTGGTCAGGTCGCCACCCTGGGCTTCGTGGCGCTGCTCAATTTGGCCGCCATTCTTTCGGTTTCCATTGGATTATTGAACCTGCTACCAATTCCTGTCTTGGATGGTGGGCATCTTTTGTTTTATGCTTTTGAAGCCGTGCGAGGTAAGCCATTGTCTGCAAATGCTCAGGAGTTTGGCTACAAGATCGGGTTTGCCTTGATTCTGAGTTTGATGGTATTTGCGACCTGGAATGATATTTCGCTGCTTATGGGGACAAGCTAGTTAAAAATTGAAGGACTATTAACCTTAAACAACTGTTTTCTGTTGCTAAAACGTCGCGGAATGCAACAACGTAACATGTTTTTAACCGTAAACCTTGCGTGTGGACTAAAAGACTGCAATACGGTTTATGAAGAGTGGAAAAAGTGCGTCTAATTTTAAGATTGCTTGCAAACGACAGTGGGGAAACAACCGCATGAGGGCGGCTCCTAAACTACTTAGCGCGGTATCCGCGATTGCTCTGTGTGCCGTACCCGCGGTCGGCGGCGCGATTGTGCTTAATTCCCTGGTTTCGAGCGCTGCTCACGCAGCCGTCGTGAATTCTATTTCTGTCAATGGCAACCAGCGCGTGGCTGATGCAACTATTGCTGATTTTGTCGGCTTCACGCCGGGTAAAAATTTCACCGGCGGTGCCATTGATGATGCCGTTCGCGCGCTCTTCCGCACTGGTCTTTTTTCCAATGTTTCGGTTGTAACTTCTGGCTCCACACTGGTCGTTACCGTTTCTGAATATGGTACCGTCAATCAGGTCATCTTCCAAGGAAATCGTAAACTCAAGGATGATCGCCTGGAGGCCGTTGTTCAGCTGCGTCCACGTGGTCGATTTGATCAGGAAACGCTCGATGCAGATGTTGATGCAATTATCGACTCCTACAGCCGAATTGGCCGCTCAGAGGTAACAGTCAACGCTAGCGTAGTGGATTTGGGTGAAAATCGGGTCAATGTCATCTATCAGATCTCCGAGGGCGGTCGTACCAAGATTTCACGTATCGATTTTGTCGGCAACAATGCGTTCAGCGACGGACGCCTGGCAGGTGTGATTTCCACCAAGCGATCAAACTTCATGTCCTGGTTGTCGCGCAATGATGTTTATGATGACCAGCGCATAGCAGCAGACGAAGAGCAGCTTCGCCGATTCTATTTCAATCGTGGCTATGCGGATTTCCGCGTGATTTCATCTTCTGCGAATGTTGATCCCGAAAGCGGAAACATTCTGATCAGCTTCGAAGTTGACGAAGGTGAACGCTATATTTTCGGCAGTGTGGACATCGACAGCACAATTTCGGGTGTTGATCCGGACGCATTGGCGCGAACCGTTGCAACGCGTTCAGGCAAGGTCTACAGCGCGGAAGACGTTGAGGATACGCTTATTGCGATGTCCGAAAGTCTGGCCGCAGCTGGTTTCCCATTCGCCGAAGTAACACCGATCGGCAACCGCAATTTTGAAAATCAGACGATTGATGTTTCCTATATTGTCGACCAAGGCCAGCGAGCTTACATCGAACGTATTGAGATTGTAGGCAATACGCAGACTCGCGACTTCGTGATCCGTCGGGAATTTGATCTTTCTGAGGGTGATGCCTTCAACCAAATCTTAATCCGTCGTGCTCAGAAACGTCTGGAAGCTCTTGATTTCTTTGAAAGAGTTCTGATTACCACAAGACAAGGTTCAGCACCTGATCGTGTGGTTGTCGTTGTTCAGGTTGCTGACAAGCCCACGGGCGAGTTCGGTCTTGGTGTTGGCTATACAACAGGTGAAGGCGCGACGAGTGGCCTGAATTTCGAGGCGTCCATCGCACAGCGTAACTTCCAGGGTCGTGGTCAAGCGCTCAAACTGGCAGTTGGCGGTAGTACAGATCAGCGAACCTACGACCTATCATTTACGGAGCCGTATTTCCTGGGCTACAGGCTTTCAGCGACATTCCGCGCTTTCCGCAGTACAACCAATTTTGACTCTGAGGATTACGAGAGCGAAGTAACCGGTGGATCAGTAAGCTTCGGCCTGCCAATCACAGACGTACTGACTGGCGTGCTGGGCTACAACTATTCTCAAACAGAATACACATATGGCGAAGACTGTTTGACAGCTGGTGTGCCAAATCTTGCTGCTGCAGGGTGTAATGTACCAACTGCGATCTCCAATGAAATTGGCATGACTGGATCCAGCGATACTTGGACGCGATCATCAGTCAATTATGGCTTTGTCTATAATACGATTGATAACCGCACTGATCCACGCGAGGGCATATATGTCAATGTGAACCAGGAGCTGGCTGGATTGGGTGGAGATGCACGTTTCGTCAAGACAACTGGCGAAGCGCGCTATTATCAGACATTGTCGGAAGAAGCTGACTTGGTTGGCTTTGTCAAGGTCGGTGCCGGCAATATCGTTGGTTTGGATCAGAGTATCCGTGTCTTCGACAACCTGAACATTGGACCAACAAGGCTGCGCGGTTTTGAAGCCAATGGCATCGGCCCTGTGGATGCAGCTGGCAACCATCTGGGTGGTACGACCTATGTCAACGCGACGGCGGAAGCCCAATTTGCGTTCCCGGCAGTACCAAGAAGCCTTGGATTCAAGGGCGCTGTCTTTGCTGACGCGGCCACATTGTTTGGCAGTGATCTGGCAGAAGCCACGGCGGCATCAACCGAAATGAGCTGGCGCGCTTCTGCGGGCGTAAGCTTGATTTGGAACTCGCCATTCGCACCGTTGCGTGTTGATTACGCGTTCCCGTTGGTCAAGGAAGACACCGACCAGGAACAGAAGTTCAACTTCTCCGTTGCAACAGCCTTCTAATTGGAGTGTCCGAAAAATCGGACACTCTTGAGCGCACATCTGCGCCGCGTTTTGTAAAGTGTTTCGATTTTGCGCGAGTCAGAGCCAACTTTTCATGAAATTGTCCAGGAAAACGCCAATCTTGGATGGCTCGCCCGCAAACTTGATTGCCCACTGAACAACCCTTCAGACGCACATCGCTCATTTGTCGGCCTGTCTTCGGCATCCAATCCAAAGCAAGAAACGGTCACTTTTGTGCAGTCGACCAAGGGGCTGGATCTGAACCGTCTGTCAGTCTGTACCGCTGTCATATGCAGCCAAAAAGTAAGTGAGCAACTACCCGAGGGCCCCTTGGCATTGGTAGTGGCAAACCCGCACA
>CAJHZC010000237.1_pt1 | contig 32759 bp, 31 predicted proteins | sample 9198911 | NCBI WGS metagenome assembly CAJHZC01 (sample SAMEA7708336, study PRJEB35096) | sediment metagenome | biome: marine neritic benthic zone biome [ENVO:01000025]; feature: sediment [ENVO:00002007]; material: shallow marine sediment [ENVO:03000034] sea grass bed [ENVO_01000059] ...
AGTCCCATGCGCGCCAATTATGTCGGATTTTCTGATATGAGCGTTGAGCAGGTGTCTGAAAATACAGGCCTACCCATAGAAGATGCAGTGCGAGCCAAAGCGCGAGAATTCTCCGAACCCGGCCTATGGAACGGTTCGGATCAGGAACTTGACACTTTTCTTGCAACTCTGTTGTCCTCAGGGGTCAATGCAAGGCGCGGCGGGCGCTTTCTGACCCTTTCTTTCGGCGCCAACAAAGCAGACAGGATGAAAGAAATTATTGGTGCACAACAAACAGAAACCGGAGGAAAACCCAAGTGCATAGCCCTGGGTGATGCGCCAAACGACATTGAAATGCTGGAGGCCGCGGACCACGGCGTCATCGTCTTAAACCCAACGCATGCCGGTCTTTCCCAATTGCAGGGTGAAGCAAATGGGCAGATTGTCCGCACATCCAAGAGCGGACCCGCGGGCTGGAATGAAGCTGTGCTCGCGCTGCTTGAGCTCTACATAAAAGATTGAACGGAACAGAACAGGACCCGAAGTCATGGCAGATTTTCACCAGAGCGGTGCCGTTGCAACGCTTCACAACTTCACAGGAACATCTGCCGAAACCATTGAAGATCGCCTTCGGCAAATCGCAAAGACACGCAATACAACGCTGATACTGCCATCGCTTTTTTCAGAGCTGGAAACGCCGGCGCTCGACAATATTGTCAACGAGCTGTGTGGTGCTGACTACATCAATCACATCGTTATCGGCCTTGATCGCGCAAATAAAGATCAATTTGATTTTGCAAAAAAGTTCTTTGCCCGACTGCCACAAAAGCACGACATCCTTTGGAATGACGGGCCCCGCTTGATGGCCATACACAAAAAACTTGAATCAGCCGGTCTCGCTCCGACCGAACCTGGAAAGGGGCGCAATGTCTGGTATTGCATGGGATTTGCGCTGGCATGCGATAATTCAGATGTGATCGCGCTGCACGACTGTGACATCATCACCTATGAGCGCAGCATGCTTGCCCGGTTGATTTATCCGGCGGCAAATCCTCATTTTCCCTACCAGTTTTGCAAAGGCTATTATCCCAGAGTGGCAGATGGGAGGCTCAATGGCAGGGTCACGCGTTTGCTTGTTACACCGCTTCTCCATGCGATGAACAACACAGTTGGACATCATGAGTACACGGAGTATTTGCAAGCGTTCCGCTATCCGCTCGCAGGAGAATTTGCGATGCGTACGACCATCGTGCCTGATATGCGCATCCCCTCTGATTGGGGCTTGGAGATTGGCGTCTTGTCCGAAGTCTGGCGCAATTTGGGACGGCATGCCATCTGTCAGGTCGACATCGCTGACCATTACGACCACAAGCACCAACCGCTTTCAGAACAGGATAAGCACAAGGGCCTTTCACGGATGTCGACTGACATTTCCAAAGCGCTGTTTCGAAAACTGGCGACACTGGGGGTTACTTTCACGAACGAGCATTTCAGGACACTGAAAGCCACCTATTACCGGACCGCGTTGGACATGATCGAAATGTACTACAACGATGCTGTGATGAATGGTGTGGCTGTGGATCGCCATGCCGAAGAGAAAGCCGTCGAACTATTTGCGGCCAACATTGTCGAAGCCGGAAATACGTTCCTGGAGAACCCGATGGAAACACCATTCATTCCAAATTGGAGCCGGGTTCAGTCTGCCTATCCAGACTTGATGGCAGAGATCAAGACCGCTGTCGCTGAGCAATAGAGCAGAGAATCGACAAATAGCCGTAAATATCACGTCGCCAAATCATGAGTCAGATCAGTGGTTTGATCAATTACAATGAACCAATTTATCCATTAGAGCCGACGCGAATCGATGCAAGCGCCGCACCCGGATCTATATGGTTCTTTGGTGCCGCAATCATTGACAGCATCTCGATTGAAATCTGAAACGCGCTATGGCGTGTTGTAGGGGCCTTCATCATATCCGATCAGGATTTGAATGTTTCTGATTGCCGGCTCTGGCAAAACAATCTGATCGTCTTTGTATATGAACTGCGTCGCTCCAGCGCCCGGCGTAACGGGCACGTCGAATTGGCCGAGCCTGGAATATGGAAGCCCCTCGCCTTCTTTTACTGCCACACGGATCGGCATGGTGATGTTTCCGCCCGTGCCTTTGGGTCCGTTGACCACCCGTCCGGCAGCAGCAACGGTGATGAAGAGTTGACCATCGCGGTAGCGGCAGGTTCGCGTGACGTCCGAGATTGAAGCCTGATAAATCACCTCGTCGGAATTGTCTTCGTTGCCTTTGGTATAGGTGGTAAAGAAGGCGGTTCCCTCATTGAGTTGCACACGCGGGCAATAGGCACGAAGATCAGCTTCGGTGACTTTCTCTTCCTCAACTGCACTTTGTAATGTGTCCTGTGTTGACGCTGTTTGGCAGGCGGCCAATGCGACCATTGCCAATCCCAGTGCACCCATCGTGGTGCATGACTTGTGTGTAATTGACCCTAGAATAGTTGCGCCAGTCATACTCAACCCCAATTCACTTTCCCCCGGTCCGGCTACTTCTCATCGGTTTGAAACAGAAAGCCAAACATCGTCAAAAAACCAACTCCGTCTGTATGCGCAATGCGGCAGCAATTGGTCAACCTTGGAAGTTGTAATGATCACAAAGCATTTTCGGTCAAATAATCACGCAAACCTTTGCAGAATAGCGCAAATTGGTTTATCGAGCAGCGCGCGCCGCGTATGGGTCAGGCTACAGGTCTGAGCCTGTGTCGATGCGCTCATGATTAGGGAATTTCGATCTGTGAAATATGTTTCCACACGCGGCCAAGCGCCTGTCTTGAGTTTCCGCGACACAATGTTGGCAGGTTTGGCCTCCGATGGCGGGCTCTATGTACCTGCATCATGGCCACAATTCTCCGCCAACGAAATCGCTTCCATGGCTGGACAATCCTATGCTGATGTCGCCGCTGAGGTGATGTGGCCATTTGTTGAAGGCGAAATTGAGCGTGCTGCTTTCGAAACGATTGTTCGAGAAAGCTATGCGACATTCCGTCATCAGGCTGTCTGCCCATTGATCCAAACCGGCGACAATGAATTTGTGCTGGAGCTTTTCCACGGTCCTACGCTGGCATTTAAGGACGTCGCAATGCAGTTGATCGGGCGGCTCATGGACCATGTGCTGGTTGAACGAGACCGGCGTGCAACAATCGTCGGCGCAACATCAGGCGACACAGGCGGGGCAGCAATTGAAGCTTTTGCCGGGCGTGACCGCACGGACATGTTCATCCTGTTTCCCACTGGACGGGTTTCGCCTGTTCAGCAACGGCAAATGACATCTTCGACTGCCTCGAACGTGCACGCACTTTCGATAGATGGCAATTTCGATGATTGCCAAAATCACGTCAAAGCGATGTTCAACCACGTTGGTTTCCGCGAAAAGGTATCGCTTTCGGGCGTCAATTCGATCAATTGGGCGCGTATCATGGCGCAGATCGTTTACTACTTTACAAGCGCCGTTTCATTGGGCGCGCCGATGCGCCCGGTGTCATTTACCGTTCCGACGGGCAATTTCGGTGACATTTTTGCGGGATACGCAGCAAAATGCATGGGATTACCGATTGAAAAACTGGTGATCGCCACCAATGACAACGACATTCTTGCAAGGACACTGGAAACTGGCTCCTATGCAATGACCGAGGTCGTCAAAACCACTTCGCCGTCGATGGATATTCAGATCTCATCCAACTTTGAGCGCCTTCTTTTCAAGGCCTCGGGCGATAGCGCCGAGAAGGTGACCAATTACATGGGCGCGCTCAAGCAATCAGGGGAGTTTACCCTGAATTCGGAGACTTTAACTGCCATTCGAAGCGACTTTCAGGCAGGGCGGGCGGATGAAAATGAAGCCGCTCAGACGATCAGGTCGCTGCATGAGAAAAATGGCTATTTGCTCGATCCACATACTGCGATCGGGGTCCAGGTCGCTCGCCGATTTGCACAAGGAACAACGCCGATGGTTGTTCTGGGTACAGCACACCCGGCCAAGTTTCCTGCAGCGGTTCAAGATGCCAGCGGTGTCGCACCGTTATTACCCGATTGGCTTGGTGATCTTATGTCGCGTGAAGAAAAGTTTGTTTCTCTTCCATCTGACCTGAAAATGATAGAAGATCACATATCAAAGCTCACCAGAGCTTAGGGAGGATGTCTGCGGGCAAACCGCGGCGGGAGTAGCGTATATGACAGTGCAAACAACTGTTTTGCAAAATGGGATTACTGTAGCAACACAACGATTTGACCATGTAGAGAGTGTTTCGCTTGGCGTTTGGGTCAAGGCAGGCGCCCGAAACGAACTTGAAGATGAACATGGCATTGCGCATCTCCTTGAACACATGGCGTTTAAAGGTACGCACAGCCGAAGCGCCCAAAACCTCGTCGAGAGTATCGAGAATGTTGGTGGTGATATCAATGCGGCAACCAGCGTTGAAACCACTTCCTACTATGTCCGCCTGCTGAAGGAAGACACGGCTCTGGGTTTCGATATCCTCGCCGATATTCTGCAGAACTCGAAATTTGATTCTGATGAACTTGAGCGCGAGAAGCACGTCATTTTGCAGGAATTGGGAGCAGCAATCGACACGCCGGACGATTGCGTATTTGATCGTTTCACTGAAACTGCTTACCGCCATCAGACCTTGGGCAGAGCAATCCTTGGCACCCGCGATACAATCAAGTCTTTCACGCCGGAAATGATACGCAACTATATTGGTCGCGAGTATTCGGGAGAACGCATGGTCATTGCAGCGACCGGCGCTGTAGAGCACGATCAGATAGTGGAAATGGTACGTGCGCGCTTCTCAAGTTTCGCCAAAGTGACCGACTACAGCCCGGAAAACCTTGCCCACTATGTTGGCGGAGATTATCGCGAGCCCCGCCAGTTGCAGGACACGCAGTTTCTTCTTGGTTTCGAGGGTCGCGCCTATCACGTCAGAGATTATTATGCCAGCCAAGTGCTGGCCATGCTTTTGGGCGGCGGCATGTCTTCGCGACTATTTCAGGAAATCCGTGAAAAACGAGGCCTTTGCTACTCGATTTACGCCTTTCACTGGGGTTTTTCAGATACGGGCGTTTTCGGCGTGCATGCTGCGACAGAGCCCGATGATTTAACTGAACTCGTCCACCTGATCCTGGCTGAACTGAAGCGCTGTTCGCACGACATCGGGGAACACGAGCTGAGCCGTGCGCGCGCACAATTCCGTTCATCGCTGCTCATGTCAGGCGAAAGTGCCCCTGCCCGTGCCGGACAGATTGCGCGACAACTTCTTTTGTTTGGTCGCCCCATTCCAAACGAGGAATTGCTCTCAAGGCTGGAAAATTTGACCGTGGATCGCCTGCGGGACTTAGCAGATCGCCTGTTTATGGGTTCTCGACCCACTGTTTCAGCAGTTGGTCCGGTGGAAAAGCTGCTGGATATGAGCGAAATTACCTCGGTGCTGTCAGAATATGATAATACCGGTACAATCCATCACAGCGTTGCAACGGCAGCCTTGTGATGTTGGGTCGAAAGTAATTGGGACTGCCTGATATGTTTGCGTTTTCATTTCGCGGGAGCAGCAAGGCTGTTATTGAGGGCAGCAGGGTATGCCTGCGTCACCCGGAATTCAGCGATTATCAGGAGTGGTCCGAGCTGCGTGCCGCGAGCGCAGAATTTTTGCAGCCATGGGAGCCAAGATGGCCCCGCGACGACCTCTCAAGACTTTCCTATCGAAACAGGCTGCGCCGATACTCAAACGAGATCAATGCCGGCACCGGCTACCCGTTTTTCTTAACACGATTGTCCGACGGTGCTCTTTTGGGCGGTATTACGCTTGGCCACATTCGTCGAGGTGTCTCGATGTCTGCACAGATTGGCTACTGGGTTGGCGAAGAATATGCAGGTTTTGGCTATATGAGCGAGGGACTGCGCTTGATTTGCGAATACTCGTTCACACGGCATGGATTGCACCGACTTGAAGCAGCCTGCATTCCTTCCAATGAACGATCTATTCGTCTCCTTGAAAAAACCGGATTTGAGCGCGAAGGGTTGCTTCGCTCCTATCTGAAAATCGATGGGAAGTGGCAGGACCATATTCTTTTTTCGCAGATCAATCCATTGCATGAACGCCCTTCTGGTGGCAGCAAGATGACTTACGGGATCGTTTGATGCATTCGGGGTGTGTTAATTTGGCTGGAGCGCATAAGGCTATCATGCAAGCAGGATTGTTCATTCTGCTGTTCTTTGTCAGCATACTCAATGCTGTGGCAGCCGAAACGATTTCAATCAATCGCGACAGCACGGCGCTCGATCTGACAAAAGCTGTTTCCATCTTCAGAGACAGGGGAGAAACCTTTCAGGTCACCACCGCGCCCGATGCCGAAGGGATTGTGCGTACGATCGAAGTACAGGCCAACAACCCTGAGACTGCCGGGGACTGGGCTGTGCTGGTGCTGGCAAACACAATAGACACGCAAATTGACCGGCTCATTGTTGCTCCCCATTTCAGACTTGTAAATTCAGGATTGCGGTGGCCCGATTTAGGGTCAGACCGTATCGTTGCCATCACACCGAGTTCAGGCTTCTCGCTTGATCGCCAGGAATCTTCCGATGCCGATATATTTGCAATCACCTTGAACCCGGGCGCGGTGATCACACTGGTGCTTGAACTGGCATCGCCCAACCTGCCGCAGGTCTATTTGTGGGAAGAAGGCGAATACAAGGATATCGTCAACTCCTACACATTCTACCGAGGCATTGTGCTTGGCATTGCCGGGCTGCTTGCCCTGTTCTTGACGATCCTCTTCGTTGTTCGCGGCACCTCAACCTTTCCAGCTGCTGCTGCCCTTGCCTGGTCCGTGCTGGTCTACGTTTCAATCGACTTTGGCTTTGTCGAGAGAATTTGGCCCTTGGAACAAGATGAAATTCGCACCTGGCGCGCCTTGTCGGAAGTCGCGATCACCGCCACGCTTGCCTTGTTCTTATTTACGCATCTGAGCCTGAACCGATGGAATGACCACTTGCGTTACGGCGCTATTGCCTGGGTGTTGGGCATCATCCTGCTGTCCGGCATCGTGGTCTATGACACCTCTGTTGCAGCTGGCATTACCCGCCTGGCGATGGCAGCGACCGCCGTGTTTGGCCTGGCGCTGATCATCGTGCTTAGTTTCCGCGGATTTGACCGGGCCATCATGCTTATACCTGCCTGGGCGTTGCTATCGGCATGGATTGTTGCCGGATGGATGACCGTCACCGGGCAGGTCGATAATGACATCATACAGCCCGCGCTGGCTGGCGGCCTTGTGCTCATTGTTCTGTTGATCGGATTTACGATCATGCAAAATGCCTTTTCAGGCGGTGCATTCCAGCAGAACCTGTTCTCAAATGTCGAGTTGCAGGCCATGGCAGTAACCGGTTCCGGAAATCTTGTTTGGGACTGGGATGTCAATCGCGACAGGCTGACAACCTCACCGAACCTGGGCAACCGGCTGGGCTTGGGCACCAGCGCCTTGCAGGGTCCTGTCAAGAACTGGCTCAAGCACATTCATCCCGAAGACCGGGATCAATTCAGAAGCGCTTTGGACGCCGTTGTTGAACAGCGACGCGGCAAGATCGATCTCGATCTGCGGCTGCAAGGTCATGATAACCAGTTCTCCTGGTACAAGATCAAGGCTCGACCAGTCGCCGGAACAGACGGTGAGATCATTCGCTGCATCGGGACAGCAAACGATGTAACCGGCCAAAAACGATCCGAAGCGCGGATGTTGCACGACGCAGTCCATGATAATCTGACGGGTCTTCCCAACAGAGAGTTGTTCTTTGATCGCATCCGCAATGTCATGGCGTTGTCCGGTGTCGACGAGGATATAAGACCAACAATTTTTATTATCGATCTGGATCGGTTCAAAGATGTCAATGAAAGCGTGGGTATTGCAGCAGGCGACACATTGCTGATCACAGTTGCGCGCCGTTTGCGCAGACTCTTGAAACCACACGACACTCTGGCGCGGATCGGCGGCGACCAGTATGGCATTGTGCTGCTGTCTGAAACCGATCCGACCAAGATCGCGAACTTTGCTGACCATCTGAAAAAGACCATCAAGGCGCCGATCAGCTTTGCTGAAAAGGAATTTGTGCTCACGCCGTCAATCGGATTGGCGACATGGGCACATGCGAGAGCCAAGGAAGATGATCTGTTCAAAGATGCGGAACTGGCTCTGCATCAAGCCAAGCGTTTTGGCGGTGACCGGGTCGAGCCGTTCCGGCCCGCATTCAGAGACGCAACCAGCAATGAGGTTCAACTGGTGGCCGATTTGCGCCGCGCCATCGAGCGATCTGAAATTTCCATTGCCTACCAGCCGATTGTGAAAACAAGAAATGGACAGATAGCGGGATTCGAGGCTTTGTTGCGCTGGCACCACCCGCGTAGAGGCACGGTCTCTCCGTCGGAATTTGTGCCATTGGCGGAAAAGAACAACATGATCAACGATCTGGGCCGCTACGCGCTGGAGGTTGTTGCTGCTCAATTGTTGGAGTGGGATACGGTGATAGCTGACACGCCGATTTTCGTTTCGGTCAACGTGTCTGCACAGCAACTGAGCGCCCGCGACTTCACCAATGTCGTGCAGGGCATATTGGCGCGTCATCCGGTTCGTAATCACACATTGCGCCTGGAGATCACGGAAACGACCTTGATGAAGAACCCCGAGCAAAACTGCAAGGTGTTGGAGGGCATCAAACGCGCTGGTGTTCGGCTGGCGATAGATGATTTCGGGACCGGATACTCGTCGCTGGCCTATCTGACGCGCTTTCCTTTCGACACGCTCAAGGTTGATCAGTCTTTCATGAATAATCAACCGAGCAATCGCGACATCATGCTGCGCTCAATTGTAGAAATGGCTCACTCTTTGGACATGGATGTCGTGTGCGAAGGAGTTGAGAAAGAGAAAGAAGTCAAGCTGATGCGCGATCTGGAAATCGACTACATTCAAGGATTTGTCGCCGGTGCTGCCATGAGTGCCGAAGAAGCTGTTGCGCTGGTTGCAGCAGAAAATCCGATCATCGCAACCGAAGCCGCTGCAGAATAGTGCGCTCGGGTCTGTCACACTTTGAAGGAATCGCTGCACCCGGATTTGTTGCATTTTATCAATGCTCAAGCCGGTGCCAGCGTTTCAGTAAGGGCTTAAACGCTTTAAGCGTGTCCAGCTTCTGATATGAAATTCACACTGCTGATGCCCATAAGAGAGAGCATACGCTCATACTTGGCTTCGTGAGCGTGATCAAAAAGGAACTCGGGATCAGCATCGACGGTCAGCCAGATATTTTCAGCGATTTCTTGTTCCAGTTGTCCGGGTCCCCATCCGGAATATCCCAGTGAAACAGCGCTTTTTTTCGGACCCATACCCAACGCGATCGAGCGCAAAATTTGGATGTTGGACGTAAGATAGACCGAATCGGAAATTGGAATGGTGGCGTCGCTTTCATAGTCCCCTGAGTGAAGCACAAAACCTCGATGTTCATCGACGGGGCCCCCATTGCGCACCAGTTCAGAGTCAATGGATTTGACTTCCTCGACCAGTTTACCTTGCTTTCCCAAGTCGGTGGACTTGATGAGCTCTTTTACAGTCATTCTTGCAGATTTATTGACCTGAAACCCCATGGCTCCATCGTCTGAATGCGCACAAAGGTAGATGATTGAACGCTCAAATACCTCTGAATCCATATTTGGCATGGCGAGCAAGAACTTGCCCTCAAACTGGCCAGCACCCTGCGCGCTGCGAATACCAAATTTTTCCTCTAAAAGGTCATTCATGCACAAAGGGTACCATTGCAGCCGCAAAAGAACAGCTTTTTGTTCCAATTAATGCGCTGACACGTCAGCGTCGTTCATTCACAAAATTATGAGAAATCGAGCAAAAGGTGTGATTGTCCTTCTGCAATGATATCATGCTAATTGGGGGCATGAGCCAAACTACAAATGTCTTCAGGGTGGTCTTATTGGTTGCAATGATTGGCACGCTGCCAGTCAATGCTGGAGAATCGGACTGGTTTGAAACCGATGGCGGCAATGTCCGTATCGTGACCGAACCCTATTCGCCTGGCGCTGATTTCGTGCGCGGGATCATCGACATTGATCTTATGCCGGGATGGAAAACCTATTGGCGTGATCCTGGTTCAGGCGGTATCCCGCCAGCGATACAAGTCAATGATTTGGGCGTCGTAAGTTCGACCAACATTGAGTTTCCGGTACCGACTTGGATATCGAGCAAGTATGGTTCTTATGCTGGCTACGACCAACCGGTGCAAATTCCGTTCGTCTTCATGACCAATGGCCCTGTAACGGAACAGGAAATTGATGCACGCGTATTTATTGGTATCTGCAAGGATATCTGCATTCCGGCTTTCTCTGACTTCAAAGTGCCCCTGATTGAGGCGAATGGCACGAGCAAAGCGTCAATTGTGGTCGCCAATGCATTTGATGCCCTTCCGAAGGCACCAGAAACGGTGGGCATTTCCCTATCGACTGAATTGCAAGCCAATCAAGTGCTGATGGTCCGTGTCGAAGGCACACAATCGAAGCTGGCGCTGTTTGTCTCCGGGCGTCAGGGTGAACAGTTTACCCAGCCAAAGCTTGTTTCAATTGACGGTGGAACGACAGTGTTTGAAGTCGGATCAGCCAATGGATTTGACGCCGGTCAGGAAGTGGATGTCATTGTAACGGGCCAGTTTGGCCAGAGTACCTTTGAGACATCGGTGCCGCTGGTGTTCAACGCGCCCTGAACGGTTGTCAATTGAATTGCTGTCCACCCTTTCCTTCCCTGCTTTGCGCCTTATCTAGGATTCACGAACAGTTCGCGGAAAGAAAGAAATGATTGGAATTGGTGACAGTCTTCCCGAGATGGAGTTGATCATTGCGACAGATGATGGCCCCGCCAAAATGAATACCAGCGAAATTTTTGGTGGCAAGAAAGTCGTGCTTTTTGGATTGCCAGGCGCCTTTTCAGGCACCTGCTCGCTCGAGCACCTGCCAGGATTTGTCGAAAATGCTGAAGCTATCAAGTCCAAGGGTGTCGATACGATAGCATTGGTCGCCGTCAATGATCATAATGTTCTAAAAGCGTGGGCAGAGCAGTCGCGCGCAATGGGCAAAATCCTGGTCATTTCTGATTGGGATGGTGCCTTTATCAAGGCAATTGACATGGAATTTGACATGTCCGCCGGTGGAATGGGTGTTCGATCCAAACGCTTTTCTGCCATTGTGGAAGATAGTACTGTGTCCTCATTGAATGTCGAAGACACGCCTGGAACTGCCGTCACATCGGGTGCAGCAAGAATTCTCGAGCAACTGTAAACAACCATTCGGGCTGTCTGCTCCGTCTCAATCCGTCAACTTGTAGGGCTCCATGCCCATCCGAGCCAACTCGTCTGCACGCTCGTTTTCCGGGTGACCAGCGTGGCCTTTCACCCAGTGCCACGTGACGCTGTGCCTTTGGGTCGCTTCATCAAGCGCCTGCCAAAGTTCAGCATTCTTCACCGGTTTCTTGGCTGCAGTCTTCCAACCGTTTTTTTTCCAACCGTGAATCCACTCTGAGATGCCACCTTTGACATAAGATGAGTCTGTATAGATATCGACGTCGTGCGGACCGCCTTTCAAGCTTGTCAGGCCGTTGATTGCTGCAAGCAATTCCATGCGATTGTTGGTGGTTTCAAACTCACCGCCATTGATTTCCTTTTCATTCTCACCAGATTTGAGAATTGCGCCCCAACCGCCGGGACCCGGATTGCCGCTACACGCTCCATCCGTAAAAATCGAGACTTGGGCCATCAGTCATCAAGCCCATATTCACGGACAGATTTGATCTTTTTATGGAACCTCATTTTGCGGATGTACTCGTCAGGATCCTTCTTCACGACCAGCGAGCCCTCCGGTGTTGTGACCCAGTCATAGAGCCGCGTGAGCATAAAACGCAGCGCAGCACCGAGGCTCAAAACCGGAAGCGCCTCGCGTTCCGCAGCGCTCAAAGGCCGAGATTGATGATAGGCGTTCAGCAAGGCACGGCCCTTGGTGAGGTTGTATGAATGATCTTTTTCAAAGCACCACGCATTGAGGCAAACAGCGACATCATAGGCGTATGCATCCGTGCAGGCGAAGTAGTAGTCGATGATGCCTGAAAGCTTTCCAGCCAGAAAAAACACGTTGTCGGGAAACATGTCCGCGTGGATCACACCGCGTTCCAGATTGTCGGGCCAACTTTTTTCAAGCAGAGACAAAAGGGTCTCGACTTCCTCAAGCAAGGCAGCATCCATGTCAGGATGCGCCTCAATGCACTGGTTCCACATTGGACGCCAATCTTCCAGTGCCAATGAATTGCTGCGCACCATCTGGAAGTCAGCGCCTGCCTTGTGCATTTCGGCCAGTGCTGTTCCGACGGCACGGCAATGCTCGACGGTTGGCCGCCGCATCCACATGCCTTCAAGAAATGTGATAATCGCCGCAGGACGGCCAGCCAATTGACCAAGCACCTGCCCGGATCTTGCCGGAACTGGTAGTGGACAGCTTATCCCCTTGCTCGCAAGGTGCTCCATAAGACCAAGAAAGAATGGAAGATCGTCAGGGTTCACACGCTTCTCGTAGAGCGTCAGAATGAAATTGCCACCCGAACAATGGACAAGGAAGTTACTGTTCTCCACGCCTTCAGCGATGCCCTTATAGGAAAGCAACTCGCCGATATCGTAGCGCGCTATGAATTCGGTCAGCTCTGCCTCTGTGATATCGGTGTAGACAGCCAATTAGAGCAATTCCTGTTTAAATTGAATCGTTTGAGCGCCGGAATCCAGTGCCCTCACCATGAGCGCGACTCGACGCGGTGCTGGCACCGTTAGCGGAGCGAGAAGTTGTGAGGATACAAAAGAACAAGCTGAAGCGATTGCAATTTTCAATTTAATTCAACCCCTTAACAGTCATGGTTTGGGAATCTTTTCCGCGCTGCATTCGTCAAAATCCCCGGACGATACGCGTATCGCACTACGGTATTTTCCTTTCCAGCACAAAAAATCCATCCCATCAAACTGCTCCAATTTAATCAGAAATCGCTCTGGTGTTCCGGTCCGTTGAGAAAGGCCATGTCTTCGGCCAACAAGGAAATGTCACGCAGATCCCGCATGACAGGAAAGTTCTCGTTTTCTTCAACCGTCATCGCAATTTCCAACGTCACATCAAAGTGTGAGCGGAACGCATCGATGATCTCGTCTACGACAATTTCCGGCGCTGAAGCACCTGCCGACATGCCCAGCGTTTGCAGATCATCCAGTTGTTCAAAGTCGATTTCGCTCGCGCGCTGAACAAGCATTGATTTTGAAGCGCCATGCCGCTTGGCCACCTCGACCAGCCGCATGGAGTTGGAAGAATTCGGCGCACCCACAACCAGGAACATGTCCGTGCCGGGCGCTGCTTTTTTAACCGCCTCCTGACGATTGGTCGTCGCGTAACAAATGCTTTCCGACGATGGCGCCGTCAGATTTGGAAACCGCGCTTCAAGTGCCGCTACCACATCTGCCGTATCATCAACAGAAAGCGTGGTCTGGGTCACGTAACCGATATTGTTTTCGTCGGGCACCTTGAGTTGTGCCACCTGCTGAGGTGTTTCGACCAAGGAGACGTCCTTGCTATCCAGTTGCCCCAAAGTGCCAATCACTTCGGGATGACCCGCGTGCCCAATCAGCAATACGTGCCGACCCAGTCTTTGATGACGCATCGCTTGCTTGTGAACCTTGGAAACCAAAGGACAGGTTGCATCCAGGTAGAAGAAATTTCGCGCCTCGGCATCGGCTGGCACTGATTGCGGCACACCGTGAGCCGAAAAGATGACTGGACGGTCTTTATCCTGAACAGGAATGTCGTCCAGTTCCTTGACGAAGACAGCGCCGCGCTGCCGCAATCCATCGACGACATATTTGTTGTGCACGATCTCATGCCGCACATAGACCGGAGCGCCGTATTTCTTCAGCGCAAGCACCACAATTTGTATGGCGCGGTCGACGCCGGCACAAAAGCCGCGCGGTTCGCACAATCGTAAAGTGAGCGGTGGTTTTACGGACACGTTCATGGGGGTTATCTGCACGGCTAATGTGGTGTTGTAAAGATGGTTAGAGCGTTTCAGCTTTTGCTTGAAACGCTGGCACTGATTTCGGCATAAAAAAATATACAAATCCGAGTGCAGTGATTACATCAAACACAGACAGAATCTGGTTCAATTGCTCCTGCGCTGGCGCACGAGGTAAAAGCCAAGCACGCCCAGCAGGGTCAACGCCAAGCCATACCAGGTGATGGCATATTGCAGATGATTGTTGGGCAAATCGATGATGGTAACCCCACCCACTGGCAGTTGATTTGGATTGGCCGTGTCATCCTGATCAATGAACAAACGCACAAAACTGTCCGATGGCTCACCCGTGCGCGCAATCATCGCGTCCAGATCCTTCCAGTGAAACACGTTCTTAGCGGTGTCATTTTCGGGAACGACCCATCCAGCTTTTGAGGTGGGAACGCTGCGCGCCAGTCCAGTGATTGTTTGGGGGTCTTGAACCAAACTTTCTGGCCTGGTTGACTGGTCCTTCTTGTCAAAAGGAACAAAGCCGCGATTGACGAAAATACGCCGACCATCTTGAAGCTCCAGCGGCGTGTAAATGTAGTAACCTGACAAACCGTCAAAAGTCGCAAAGAAGTGCTGTTCATTATCATGGTCAAGCTCGCCCCGCGTCGCGACGGGCGTGTATTCGATGTCCTGATCATCCTGAACTCTTTGCAACACCTCAGCAAGCGCGACTGGCTCCTGCCTGGTTCGCTCATCGATTGTCGCCAGAAGGTCTTCCTTCCAGGCCAGTCGTTTGACCTGCCAGGTTCCCAGTGAAATCAGCACAATGAGTCCGACGCAGCCAAAAATGACTGCGAGCCATAGCCATTTTTTTGAAGCAGTTTGTTGTGCAGCGCTCATTTCGAACTCTTTGAAAAGCAGAACGGGCGCTCATGTCGCCATGGCCGCCCGCTAGATTGATCTGGTTTTGAATGGCCCGGCCTAGCCGTGATAGATTGGCGCGCCCCATGATCCCCAAATGTAGATCACAAAGAACAGGAACAACCACACAACATCAACAAAGTGCCAATACCAGGCAGCGGCCTCAAATCCGAAATGCTGCTTCGGTGTGAAGTGACCTGCAAATGCGCGGAACAAACACACGATCAGGAATATGGTACCCACCAGAACGTGGAAGCCATGGAAGCCTGTTGCCATGAAGAATGTGGCACCATAGAGCGAGTCCGAGAATGTGTATGGCGCATGCCCATATTCGTACGCCTGAACACCGGTGAAGATGATGCCGAGGAAAATCGTCAGCGCCAGGCCCCACTTCAAGCCTTCACGATCATTGTGAAGCAACGCATGGTGTGCCCATGTGATTGTCGTGCCTGAAAGCAAGAGCAGCAATGTGTTGTAAAGTGGGAGGTGCAAGGGATCGAGCACTTCCATGCCGGCAGGAGGCCATGTACCGCCTGTATAGGCCATACGCGCCTGCTGAGCTGCTTCATCAAAGAAAAGGCTGGCATCAAACACCGCCCAGAACCATGCCACAAAGAACATCACCTCTGATGCAATAAACATGATCATGCCATATCGCAGGTGCAGCGATACAACGCGCGTATGATGGCCTTCATGGGCTTCTTTGATCGTGTCCGCCCACCAGCCGAACATCGTATACAGCACTACGGCCAGACCGATGAAGAAAAGCCATGGATTGCTCAATGGCAAACCGAGCAGACCAAAATCATTGCCTTTGCCAGCCTGCATCCAACCAATGCCACCGATGGCCATGAGCAGCGCTCCGATGGCGCCAATCACCGGCCAAGGGCTTGGATCGATAATATGATAATCGTGATTCTTTGCGTGTGCGTCAGCCATTTGACTACCCCCGGTTTCCGGCGATTTGGTTTTTATCATCGCTATATATTGGTGTGGTTGGAACAACAACATCTGTGGGCGCAATTGCGCTCACATTGGTTGGCTCATCCATCTCAAAAAATGTGTATGAGAGGGTAATTGTTCCAATATTCTTGGTCTCAACAGCATCTACAATTTCCGGATCGACAAAGAAGACGACCGGCATGTCGAGCTTTTCACCCGGCTGCAATGTTGTTTCAGTAAAGCAGAAGCACTGCACCTTGTTGAAATAGGCACCTGCCGCTTGCGGCGTCACGTTGAAGGTCGCAGTGCCGGTTGTGGGCACGTCGAGCGTGTTGACCGCCTCATAGGAAATCTGAGTTGTTTCGCCGATCTTCAGCGTGACTTGACGCTCCACAGGTTTGAAAGACCAACCCAATGCGCTATCACCGACATTGGCGTCAAAACGGACATTGATCGTTTTGTCGAGAATTGTCGTTGCTGCGAGATCAGCACGCTGCGTCGTACCACCATAGCCTGTTACCTGACAAAACAATTGGTAAAGCGGAACAGAAGCGTAAGCCAAACCGATCATGGCAGAAAAGAATGCCAGGCACAGAAATGCAATGCGCACATTGCTGCGTTGTGTTCTTTGTTCCAGCCTGTGTTGGTCCAGCGTATTGCTCATTCATCAAAACCCCGGTTTGCCATGATTTCCGGGCCAAATTTAACAACCGTCGCCACGTAAAAAATGCCAACAAAAGCTGCAAGGCAAAGGGCGATGGCAACGTTGCGTGCGCGCCTGTTCTTCAACTGCTTTTCTGTCAGCTCGACTTTCTCGATTGCTTCGCCAGACTTGTGACGTGCTTCAGCCATCAGAACACATCTCCCAAGGTGAAGGACAGACCAAAGGTACGCAGAACAATGGCCTCAGCCAGCAATGTCGCAAAAAGGGCAAACAGAAAGAAAATGGAGAAGCCAAACAGATATTTCTCGGCACGCAATTTCTCATCAGCGCCCGCAATTGCCCAAACCTTGTAAGTGAGCCAAAAAAACGTTCCGGCAAGCAATGTCGAAACCAGGCCATAGACAAGTCCGCCAAATCCCATGATCGCCGGCATGACAGTCACGGGCGCCAACAGGGCTGCGTAAAGCAACATTTGATTGCGCGTGGTTGCCTCTCCGGCAACATTGGGAAGCATTGGGACGCCAGCATTGTCATAGTCGCGCATTTTCCAAAGCGCCAAAGCCCAAAAGTGAGGCGGCGTCCAAAGGAAAATAATGGCGAACAGCACTGCGCTTTCGAGTGTCAGCGTACCTGTGACACAAGCCCAGCCAATCATGGGCGGGAACGCACCTGCAGCGCCGCCAATCACGATGTTCTGTGGCGTGGTTCGCTTTAGCCAGACTGTGTAAATAACTGCATAGAAAAAGATGGTGAAGGCCAACAAACCGCCGGCAACCCAGTTGATCAGAAGGCCCAGCGTGAATACCGACAGAACAGCCAGAACCAGACCAAATACAAGTGCTTCACTCGGAGTCACGCGACCGGATGGAATAGGCCGCTTTGCCGTCCGCGTCATGACGCCATCAATATCCGAGTCGAACCACATATTGAGCGCACCAGAAGCACCTGCTCCAACTGCGATGGCCAGGATGGCAACAAAACCCATAAAGGGATTGATTGGTCCAGGCGCAACCAGAAGACCGACAAGCGCAGTGAAGACCACAAGGCGCATCACCTTGGGTTTGAGAAGCTCAAAATAGTCGGAGGGTGTCGCTTCAGACACGCCCATCTGGTTTGAGCCATATTCTTCTACAAGCGCCATTAGTGCTTTCTACTTTTCACTCTCAACTGCCCGTTCGCCAGAACCACAAACAAGGTTCTGGCATTTGGAGCACACTCCAATTCCTGCCTACTTGATCCGCGGCAGTTGTTCCCACTGGTGGAACGGCGGCGGTGACGGCAACTGCCACTCAAGCGTTGTCGCACCCTCACCCCATGGATTTGCACCCGCCTCACGCTTGCGAGCGAAGGCCTCAAACACGCCCCACAGGAACACGACTACGCCGAGCGCCGAGAGGTATGATCCGTACGATGAAATCGCGTTCCATCCGGCAAATGCGTCAGGATAGTCGATGTAACGGCGCGGCATACCCGCCAGACCCAGGAAGTGTTGCGGGAAGAACAGCAGGTTCACACCAATGAATGTCACCCAGAAATGGATGCGCGCAATGGTGGAAGAGTACATGTAGCCGGTCATTTTGGGGAACCAGTAGTACCACGCTGCGAAAATCGCAAACACAGCACCCAACGACAGAACATAGTGGAAGTGGGCAACAACGTAATATGTATCGTGCAATGAGCGATCAAGACCCGCATTGGCCAGTTGAACACCGGTTACACCACCAACAGTAAACAGGAAGATGAAGCCGATGGCCCACAGCATGGGTGACCGAATTTCTATCGATCCGCCCCACATCGTTGCAATCCACGAAAAGATCTTAACGCCCGTCGGAACGGCAATAACCATGGTGGCGAACACAAAGTATCGTTGCGTGTCCAGCGAAAGGCCCACTGTATACATGTGGTGCGCCCAAACAATGAAGCCGACCACGCCAATTGCGACCATCGCATATGCCATGCCCAGATAGCCAAATACCGGCTTCTTGGAGAATGTAGACACGATGTGACTGATGATACCGAAAGCCGGCAAAATCAGAATGTAAACTTCGGGATGTCCGAAGAACCAGAAGAGGTGCTGGAATAAAATCGGGTCGCCGCCGCTATCAGGCGTGAAGAATGCTGTTCCAAAGTTCCTGTCTGTCAGAAGCATGGTGATGGCACCAGCAAGGACCGGCAGCGATAGAAGCAGCAGGAATGCTGTAATAAGCACTGACCAGGCAAACAGCGGCATCTTATGCAAGGTCATGCCAGGCGCACGCATGTTGAAAATGGTCGTGATAAAGTTGATCGCGCCAAGAATGGACGATGCACCGGCAATGTGCAGCGACAGGATTGCGAAATCCATCGCAGGCCCGGGTTGTCCCGTCGTGGATAGCGGAGGATAGACCGTCCAACCGCCGCCAACTCCAAAAGCACCTGGCGCTGATGGCATGAACATGGAGATTGCAAGCAAGATGAATGCCGGAGGCAAGAGCCAGAACGAAATATTGTTCATGCGGGGGAACGCCATATCGGGCGCGCCGATCATGATTGGCACCATCCAGTTGGCAAAACCGCCGATGAGCGCAGGCATAACCATGAAAAAGATCATGATCAGACCGTGGCCGGTGGTGAACACATTGTACATGTGTTTGCCAGCATCTATGGCGGCATCACCCTCAACGCCGTAAACCATCTGCGCCAATCCATGGAAAATCTGAATACCAGGTTCAGCGAGTTCCCAACGCATCATGACGGAGAGAAATCCGCCAAATACGCCAGCAAAAATCGCAAAGATCAGATACAGAGTTCCGATGTCTTTGTGGTTGGTTGAAAAAACCCATCGGCGGATGAAGCCCTGCGGTTTGTGATCTTCATGTGCTTCATGTGCAATTGCATCAGCCATGATTTATGCTCCTGATCCTAAATCTCTTATTCTTCAGCGCTAGCGAGCTGACGCTTGGCTTCCAATGAAGCCATCAAATTTGTGTTGGCCTGCTCCAGATCAGCCGCTGCTGTCTCGATCCAGGCGTCATAATCGGCCTGCGAAACGACCCTTACGCCAATTGGCATATAGGCGTGGTCCTTACCGCAGAGCTCAGAGCACTGGCCGTAATACAGGCCTTCTTTCGTTGCGTGGAAGAAAGTCTCGTTCAAACGACCGGGAATGGCGTCCATCTTGATACCAAAGGCAGGCATGGCCCAGTTGTGAATGACGTCACCCGCGGTCACCAGAAGGCGTACGGTGGTGTCGACTGGCACAACGATGTCATTGTCTACAGCGAGCAGGCGCGGATAGGCCGCCAAATCTTGTTTGCCAACCGCAGCGCGATCTTCGTCGGAATCAATCAAAAGCGCGTCGAAAGAAAGCGGTTCACCCTCCTCAAACTGGTACTCGTAACCCCAGTACCATTGGTAACCTGTCGCTTTGATGGTGACTTCGGGTTCCGTTGGCGGTGTAAATTGCCGCTCGAGCAACTGGAATGATGGTACTGCGAGGAAAAGCAGAATAACCACCGGCGCAACAGTCCAAACCACTTCAATCATTGTGTTGTGGCTGGTGCGCGATGGCACCGGGTTGGCTTTCGCGTTGTAGCGAATGATCACGTAGACCAGCAGACCAAGCACAAAAAGGGTGATCGGCACGATAAACCACAGGGTGTAGCGCTCAAACCATGCGATCTCGCGCATGATATCGGTCGCAGGCTCCTGAAAACGCCATTGCCAAGGCGTCGGCTGAGCAGCAAATGCAGCAACCGGAGCCATTGCGCCGAGGATTGAGGTAAGCGCCAATGCAGCGCGGCGAGTCATGGAATTGAACACGCTTTATTCTCCTGAAAAGACCATGACCAAGGCATGGATCAATTGGACACATAAATGTGTTCTGCTCTTACACGTTTTTGTTATTCAATCGCAACTGCAACGGAGGTCTAATTCTGCGTCATTTGCGCGCTGCAAGCCCATTTTTCCCCAAGGATTGCGAACAATGAACCGGTCAATTTAATCAGGTAAGACAATAATTGCCTCATCGTGCCATCATTTGGCCTGCTTAATACGGCCCATACGAGCATATGCGCACCTATCAAAGCTTCGACGGCCAAGACACTTTCTTTTCATTGTGCAGCAAAATGGGTAAAGATGATTCGTCTCGTTGCCCGCACCGGCATCGAACACAGATAATATGGTTTTGTTCCACTGATGATTAAATCAATGATGAAGTCCTTCACCAAGCTCTCAGTAATTGGCGCACTCCTGGGCGCTGGCATTGGGTTGGGCATTGTTCCAGCCGATGCACAAAAGGGCATTGTTCGATCATCGCATGGCGCCTGGTCCATCATCTGCGACACACCGGCAGGTGCTTCGAATGAACAATGTGTCTTGATGCAAAATGTCATCGCCGAAGACCGGCCTGAACTGGGCTTGTCGGTGATTGTGGTAAAAACAGCGGACAAGAAAGCCCGTATTCTTAGAGTATTGGCACCGCTTGGTGTGCTGCTGCCCAACGGGTTGGGGCTCAACATTGACGGCAAGGATATTGGCCGCGCCTATTTTGTGCGTTGTTTTTCAGATGGTTGCTATGCTGAAGTGATTTTGGAAGACTCGCTGTTAAGCAATTTCAGAGCTGGCTCGGATGCAACTTTTATCGTATTCCAAACGCCCGAAGAAGGTATCGGTATTCCGGTTGATCTGTCAGGATTCACCGACGGATTCAACGCACTGCCCTGATTGATCAAGACCCGAGTCTTTCATTCTTTTATGGATTCGCCTCGCCCGGATTAGTTGCATGTAGTCCATGCTCAAGCCGTTGGAAGCGTTTCAGTTAATGGCTGAAGCGCTCCGGGCTGCAAAGGCTTCAAGCGCCGAACGCACCGCCTTTTCGTAGGAACGCCCAACCGGGATTTCCGTCCCGTCCTTGAGCACCAGGAGCAATTGGCGACCTTGGCGGCGTCTTCGTTCGATGGCAGCACGCGACACCCAGTAAGATCGGTGGCATCGCAATCCGAATGTACCGAGAGCCGTTGCAACCTCGCCCAGATTTGCACGCACAAACTCCACGCCGCAATCACGCACAATTTTCAAGTAATGGTCCTCAGACTCAATATAGGTTGGAACTGATTCCGCCAAATAGGTTGGAACTGATTCCACCGGCATTTGCCCTGTCGTTGCGCTCTGGCGCGAAGATGGCGCAACAGCGAGAACGTCGCCAAGCACGCTTTTGCCCTTGACCAAATCCCTGTTGAACTTGAACAGATATAGAATCACGACCACGAGCAGAGCCATTGCAACGCCGTGCACGAATGATCTCAACACCAGTGTCAAGCTCATCGCTCCATCGCTCAAACATGCGATGCCAACCCGAGCCGGAACCGTTGCGATTGGCACCCAAAGCAATCCGACCTTAACAACCACATCGAACCGCCGGAGCGTCGACAGACCGGTTACGGCTCTGTACACGCCGGAAATGACAGCGCAACCGATGGCGGACCAAATCATGAAGGTAAGCACAAATACCAGTCGAGCGCCCATGGCAGCGATCTGATCGGTGTCAAACGACCCGGTGAGTGCCGTCAGCAAGCCTATGAGCATGAAAGCAAACCAGTACGCAGGCAGCCGAAACAGGCCATTGGCTTCTTCCAGGACTGGCTGCAACGCTTTCTGGATCGTGGCGCGCCAATCTGTCATTGGTTCATGTTTGCTCATATACTTTGTATGAAAAATATATTGTATGCTTTCAACAGTACGAACAATTATTTATACAATTACGGTGTGCCGTTTACGTATTATAATGACCTTTTACGACAGCAACAGGCAACAACAGACTATTATTGAAGTGCCCCTGGTCATTGGGAAACCTTATTTCCTTAGTTTATACCAAGTGGAAATCCATCAATACAAAAGATGTGTCATGTTTGTTCTTTCACCGAATGCACATATAGATCCCCTCGGCCCAATGTCAGCAAATGATTGATAACGGCCTTTTCGTATGATCGCCCGACAGGGATCACCGTGCCGCATTTGAGAACAAGGCGCATCTGTCGACCCGCCCGGCTCTTATGGCTGATCGCATCGAATGAAACCCAGTAGGACTTGTGGCAGCGCATGCCTGCCTCACCAAACTCTTCCGCCAAATCGCTCAACCGAGCCCGGACAACTTCCACACCCTTTGCGCTTACAATTTTTACATAGTGATCTTCGGATTCGATATAGAACGGTACATCGACCTTTCCGGGTCTGTCATCAGATGCGTCGGATGACCTGCCTGGACTGGAGCGTTCCCTAAGTATTTGTGGGCCAAAGTGAGAAAGGCCAAATGTCAGGGCGATTATGGATGATACTGACAGTCCGTGGACCACTGCGTTGACCAATTCGCTCAGATCGAACGAGCCGTCTGTTATGGTGAGCAAAGTAAGCCGAATTGGGATTGTGGCAACCAAAAGCCAGATCAAAAAGACCTTGGGCATAATGTCGGCGTGTTCCAATGCGGAGCGACCCGAAGCTGCACGCCAAATGCCAGCAATTACAGAACAACCGACAGCTGACACGGTTACCATCGAAAAAACGAAAAGTGCCCGATCAGGCAGTGACGCAATGCGGTCAGAGTTAAATGCGGCGGCCAGCGAGATGATAGCAGCAATGAGATAGAAGGAAAACCAATAGGCCTTGAGCAATAAGAGGGACTTGGTCTCTCGGATTATTACTCCCCTTGTTTCCCGGTTGCGCAGTAGTTTGTAGAATTTGTGCATCACGTCGCTCATTCACAATGTCTTCCCAACCGAATGCGCGTGCAACCAAATGGCGCTGGCTCTTTTGGACGCGATTGAGGTCTTGAGCCTGTGACAGCATGTAAGGGGCGAGCCCAGTTCATGCCTCAGCATTGGCGAACGATTTGCCGCTGCCCATGATTGAACGCACCTGTTTTTCAAATGACCGGCCAACGGGGATTTCAGTGCCGTCGTTGAGCACCAAAAACAATTGTCGTCCCAGGCGACGCCGATCTTTGATTGCTCCATGCGAAACCCAGTAGGATTTGTGACACCGGAAACCGGCTTCACCCAAATTCTCTGCTGCATTGCCCAGGTTTGCCCGCATGATCTTGACGTCGTTCCGGCTGACCATTTTCAGATAATGATCCTCGGATTCGATGTAATCGGGGACGTGTTGGCGAGGATTGGCAAACACCCTTGGCCCTTGCTTGCCATACAGGAATGCCTCGCCAAATTGTGTCAGCCCCCAGACCAGGCTGACGAAAAAGGCATTGGACAGGCCATTGATTATGCCATTGGCAAGCTCACCAAATGTCAGCGGCACATCCAGAACAGCTGTGAAGGCGATCCTGATGGGGAGTGTAGCGATTAACACCCAAATGACCGCAATCTTTGCAACCACGTCCATTTTTTCCAGCGCTGAATTGCCACTCAGTGCGCGAAATACACCGGCGAGCGCGGCGCATGCAAAAATCGAAACAATGCAGATGCTGTACATAAAGAACAGGCGCACTTCCATTGCTGAAATGCGATCAGAATCAAAGGCTCCAAGGAGCGGACCTACCGTAAAGACAAGCAAGAACGAAAACCAGTAGGCTTTGGTCTTGAGCAAGTTCTTGAACTCTTCAATTGCCAGGTCCAAAGATTTCTTTTGTGTCAGACGCATGCCGGATTTTCGGATCGAATCAATCATTGTGCTTCCTCACTTCATATTGTCGAACCGGCCGAAACGGACCCGCATTCCAACTGCAATGTAGTGAAACACCTTGTATTGTATGGTCGATTCTTAAGCCATCAATCAGGCATGACCGTTCAGGACTCTAGGTGACAGTTCACGACAGATGAATGCCTAGATGTCACAGAGTTTGCTCAAAATCGGTCTTTGAGTTGGCGCAACAAGACTCTATCCCGACGGGTAGTTAGCCAAAAATGACCGTTCGCGTCAGGGCTTTCAAGGTCCTTTCAGGCATCAAATCGATCCTCGCTGTTTCGGTCGGATAAAACTGTGAAGCTTGGCTCAAATGTCACCGGCGCGTCCACACCAAAGATGCAGATTTGACGTGACCCGTCATGATTGCCCGGTATTGTGTGGCCATGGGAATATTGCGCCAATTGCCAAATCAGTCATGATCTTGGATCGGGAAAGTTCTCTCCTCCAGCCATTGCCTCTATCACTCTCTTTTCGTAGGACCGGCCGACCGGGATATCCGTCCCATCCTTGAGAACCAAGATCATCTGGCGACCTTCGCGCCGGCGCTTGTCAATGGCAGATCGAGACACCCAATAGGATTTGTGACAGCGCAGGCCATGTACACCATATCTGTCTTCGATTTCGCTAAGCCTTGCGCGAATGACATCCACGCCTGACTCCCGTACAATTTTCAGATAATGGCCCTCTGATTGACTGTAGATAGGCATATTGGCATCTTTTGCCGGGGTTGGCCTGACCGGCGCAAATTTGTTCGCCCGTTTTCTACCCTCAAGTAAATCCCCCACATATTTGAGGGCATAGCAAATCGCAAGACCCCCGAAACCAAACAAAGTTGCCTGCACAAATGATTTAGCCAGGACCGAAAAGGTCAGCTCGGTACCGCTGAGATAGGCGAATGCCGTGCGGTGCGGAATAATCATGATAACAATCAAAATGAATGCCACAACGGCACCAAGATCGATGCGTAAATTGACAGACTGCCCCACCAGAACGGCGGCAATGCTCGCGATCATTGCAGCAACCACTGCAGAGACGAGCATGAGACAATTAAAGTAAAGCAAGCGCAGCACCAGCGGCTCGATCAGTCCGGAATCGAATGCGCCAGTCAGAGCCACCATTGACCCGCAAAACACAAAGGTAAACCAGTATGCTTTGTGGCGGATGACGTCTTTGAATTCTTCGTAAGCTCGCGCTTTGGTCGTCTCGATGTCCGACAGATTTGCTTTTATTTTCTGTAATATGCGCATCAATGCTTCTTGCGTCATTTTTTCCGAATTGCAAGATGCCGCAGATTTCAGAAGGTAAATTGACCACCGGCGTCGATAGATGACCAAACGCGACAAATCGCTCTTCAACCCCGTGCACTTTACACGAGATGAGTTAGAAAGAATCAGCATCGAGAAGGACCAGAATCGATGCAAGTTAGGGTGCTCCCCTGCACCCATTGGAGGTAGCGACGGATGCTGCCCATGTGTTGCTACCTCCTCCCTACCCACTATTTTTCGTTCAAAATCCGATTTACACCTCATTACATGTCGTAAATGTCGTGGTTCACGCAAAAGCGATCATAGGGCGCTCGAAATCTGCCGGTATTCGACCTAAATAGATTGGAGACGAATCAGAATGTGAGTGTTCCATGTCCGCCATCCCCAATCTGCTTGAGCAATTTGATGTCTCTGAAGCGCGCGTAAAAGCGCTGGTCGCCGATGCGCTGAATAAAGCCGATGATGGCGAATTGTTCATGGAATACAGCGAAGGCGAGGTGCTGGGCTTCGACAATGGCCGGCTGAAAACCGGATCATTCAACACATCCTCGGGCTTTGGCCTGCGTTCAGTTGCTGGAGAAGCAGTCGGCTATGCTGAGAGTGATAATTTTTCCGAAGCTGCTCTGCTGCGCGCTACCGATGCGGTTGGTGCGGTCACCGTCAATCATTCAGGCACTTATTCGGATGCGCCTCAGCGCACCAACAAGAAGCTTTATGTCGACGGCAATCCGATTGGCGAGCCTTCCTTCGAAACCAAGGTGAAGCTGTTACAGGACATCGATGCCTATCTGCGCGGTAAGGATGACCGCGTGCGACAAGTTTCCGCCTCGCTTGCCGCGAGCTGGCAAGTGGTCGAAATCTTGCGCGCGGACGGTCATTTCGCCAAGGACATCCGCCCCATGGTGCGGGTGAATGTTTCGGTGATCGTGGGCGAAGGCGACCGTCAGGAAACCGGTTCGCACGGCATGGGCGGCCGCCAGCTGTTTGGCGATTTTGTCGCCACCGACACATGGCAACAGGCCGCTGACAGCGCCTTGCGCCAGGCTCTTGTCAATCTGGAAGCAAAACCCGCACCCGCAGGCACCATGGATGTCGTGCTGGCCAATGGCTGGCCCGGCGTGATGTTGCATGAAGCCGTCGGTCACGGTCTTGAAGGTGATTTCAATCGCAAGGGCACATCGGCTTTTGCCGGGCTGATGGGCGAGCAGGTCGCGGCCAAGGGCGTAACCGTGGTTGACGACGGCACTATTGATGCGCGCCGCGGTTCGCTGTCGATTGATGATGAAGGCACGCCATCTGGCTACAATGTGCTGATCGAGGACGGCAAGCTGGTCGGCTATATGCAGGACCGGCAGAATGCGCGTCTGATGGGCATGAAACCCACCGGCAATGGCCGCCGGCAGTCTTATGCGCATGTGCCCATGCCGCGGATGACCAACACCTATATGCTGGCTGGCGACAAGACGCCCGAAGAGATCATTTCGTCGGTCAAGAACGGGCTCTATGCCGTGTCATTTGGTGGTGGCCAGGTGGATATCACTTCGGGCAAATTCGTGTTCGGCTGCACCGAAGCCTATATGATCGAAGACGGCAAGGTGACCTATCCGGTCAAGAGCGCGATGATGATCGGCAACGGGCCCGACGCGATGCACCGGGTGTCGATGGTGGGCAATGATCTGGCGCTCGACAATGGCATCGGCACCTGCGGCAAGGCCGGTCAGGGTGTGCCCGTGGGCATCGGCCAACCGCACTTGCGCATGGACCAGATGACGATTGGCGGCACCGAGGCTTAGTCCTGACTGCTTGATGCTGACCCAGGGCGTCATGCCATCTTCATATAGACATCGCCTGCCTTTAGTTCCTCAAGCATCTGATCGAGCCGTTTTGATTTGTTGTTTGTCGGAAGACAAGGGTCATGTATCCTGTCACTGATCAAGTATTGGAGAGTGTTCATGGCAAAGTTTAATTGGCATAGTGACACGATTGATCGTGAAACACCCGTCACCGAGAATTACAAATCGACACAGAATGTACGACGATTCTTGAAATCGCAGTGCGGCGTAGAATTCAAATTCGATCGGCAGTTCATGGCGTGGATCAAAAGTGGCCAAGCCCGTACAATGGGCGAGGTAGCTGACGAATGGAAAATGCGGAACTCAAGAAGAACGGCACAAGAACAAGAAATCGCCAGCTAGGTCAGCACTGTCCGCCCAACAGTCCTTCGCACGGCAGACCGGTGCTGCTCTGCCATGAACGCCTGCATTGTCCGGATTGCGGGCGTTAAGCGATGCCGCAATTTACGGCGAATGTCTGCTTCGACCCCAAACTTCTTACCGCGCAACATCAATTTGCAACGGTTGCATGTTGGGGTGTTGGTATTTTTCAGCGCCGCATCATCCGAAATCTGCCAGACTTTGTGTGGTCTGGTGCAACGGGCGCCCGAACCAAGAGCCAGAAGAGCGCCCGCATCTGTTGTTTATTGCGCGACCATCACGTCGCGTGGACCGGCAAAATCAAGCAAACCGATGCAAGCGACTTCGCTATCACACCGATCCGCATGAACGTCGCCCCCTTTGACCAGTGCATAGTCTCCAGGACCAGTCGGGGTTTCGGATCCGTCACCGTGAACATGCACCCAATTGCCCACAATGGTCATGCCCCAGTAGTCGCTGGTGTGCGTGTGCATCGGCAATGCCACACCGGGATCCATCTTGATCAGCCAACGGGCGCCCGTGGTCGCATCGTCACCGTACATATACGCAAGCTGTACGCCGGGAATCGGCGCATCGACCCATTCAACTTCACCAAGGGCTACATGCTCTTCGCCATGCTCATGGCTCTCAGCAAAAGCGGCAGTGGCAATGGTCAGGGCCGCAGCGGCGGCGAGGAAGAGTCTTTTCATGGTTTATGTCCTTTGTTCTGGTTACTGGAATTGTGCCGTGGCGCGACCCAAACAGCCGCGCCCCGTTCAATGGCGCTGACATCGCGGAGGCCAAGTCCGCCAGTGGTCATTGTGTTGGTGTTGTCCTACATGGTCCGACCACCTACTTGTGTATTTTATACCAACTGGTATAGTCGGTCGACAACAGAAGTCAACACAAAAATTACCGCCTGGTATAAAAATGTCGGAATCAGACAAGAAACCCTTGAAGGGACGTCCAAAGAAAATGAGCGCCGAGCGTGTGCGCGATGTTGCCATGACCGCCTACTGGCAGGAGGATCCCGCCGATGTGTCGGTCAATTCAATCTGCAAGCTGGCGGGAGTGTCCAAGCCCTCGCTCTACAACGAATTTGGCAGCGAGGATGGCCTGACGCTTGCCGTACTCGACTCCTATGCCGAGCGAGTGCTGGCCGATGTCTTTGCGATCCTGAACGAAAATATGGGATTTAGTGAAACGCTCGAGGCACTGACCAATTTCGCCAGCGCGGATCCCCGTATGGAAACCGGATGCCTTTTCCACAAGATGCGCGCTGGAAAGCACAGGCTTGGACCGAAAACCCGTGCAAAGATCGACGAGATCGATGCGGCGGCGCAAATTGGTTACCGAGAGTTTTTGCGGGCGCGCATCGATGCCGGTGACTGGTCTGGTTCATTGTCTTTGGAAGATGGCGCCCGCTATCTGGCAGCACAAATGGCGCTGGCCGTAACTCAGCGCGGCGCTGGTGAGGACGCCCAGGATGTCCGGCCCACTCTCACCCTTGCGTTGTCTGTATTCCAGCCCTCTGACATTGGTGCCCAAACCTGACAGCCAGCACTACACTGTAATGTACGGCCTCGACAGGTTTGTAGCGTGTATTCGAACAATCACTCAAGGACAGCATTGTCCGCATAGCGGACATTCATATGCAGTGACGCCAAGTTCAACTCAGAGCCCAAAGTGACTTTGGCACAGCGTTCGCCGAGGCATTTACATCTCACTCCTGAGAGGTGCGCGGACCTATTCAGGCCAAATGCGCGCGCAGTTTCCATGCGAAGGTGTCGTGGATATGCGCGCGCTCGATCGCCAAGTCATTTGTCACAGCGTCGTCCTCTTTGTCAGCAACTGACGCCAGTTGCAGCAACAAGGTCGACAAGACCTCTTGGTCTGATGCCAATTCGTGGAGCATCTCTTCCGGCTCTTTCGCGCTGTCCGCCTCTGCAATGACCGATTTCTTCAAGTGCTGAGATTGGCGACCGTCGACGGTGCGGCCAAGCACTCTGATCCTCTCAGCAAAGGTGTCTTGGGCATCGAAGTGCTCCGCAAAAATCTCTTCAAAGAGGGCGTGCAGCGGGACAAATGCCATGCCCGTTACGTTCCAGTGAAAATTCTGGGCCTTGGCTGTGGCGACGGCCGTGCTTGCAAGCGCCTGTTCGAGGCCGTTCACGATGTTATCTGACGCTTTTCTGTTCATTTCGGATGTCATGGTTCTTTCTCCTGGCTCGGCGTGATCTGATTTGGTGAAGGATGAGACTGTTTAGGCTCAGAGCGTCGCGACGATCGCGACGCCTAAAAGTGCGACAAGCGCCATTACATCGAACCGCGCTGCAACGGGCGAGTGATCGTCAAGCCACTCGCGCTTTTGTCGTTCTTGCAGTCGTGCGCAGTCCTGCGGATGTGTTTCGCACCAAGTTTGTTTTGAAATGTTGTTGCCTCGGTATTGGTTTGGGCGAGCATTTCGGCCCGCCCAAACTTCGAAACTGAACCCCCGGTTAGCTTTGAACAAAGTCCAGCAGATCCGCGTTGACCAAATCGGGGTGCGTTGCGAAGAAGCCGTGAGACAAACCTTCGTACACCTTCAGAGTTCCGTTCGGCAGCAACTCAACCGCCTTTTCTGCGGAGTTTGCGATCGGCACCACCTGATCATCGTCACCATGAAGAACCAACGTCGGCACATTCATCGCTTTCAGATCTTCGGTCTGGTCGGTCTCGGAGAAGACAGCGATACACTGGTAATGCGCGGATGCGCTGCCCATCATGCCCTGACGCCACCAGTTGTTGATCAAGCCTTGGCTGACCTCGGCCCCCTCGCGATTGAAGCCGTAAAATGGACCGGATGGCACGTCGAGGAAGAATTGCGCGCGGTTGGCAGCCAATCCGGCCCGCAAGCCGTCAAACACCTCCAACGGAACCCCGTCGGGATTGCTTTCGGTGGCCAGCATCAGGGGCGGAATGGCGCCCAAAAGGGCCGCTTTGGCGACGCGTCCCGGTTCTGCCTTGGCGACATAAGCTGCGACTTCACCACCGCCTGTCGAGTGACCGATATGGATCGCGTTCTTGAGATCCAGTGCCGCGGTTAGGTCGACAACATCATTTGCGTAAGTTGCCATGTCATGACCCTGGTCTGTCTGGTCCGAGCGGCCGTGGCCACGGCGGTCATGTGCGATGACGCGGTAACCGTTGGCGAGGAAGAACAACATCTGATTGTCCCAGTCGTCGCCGCTCAGCGGCCAGCCATGGTGAAAGACAATGGGTTGCGCATCACGTGGCCCCCAGTCCTTGTAGAAAATTTTAGTTCCGTCGCGGGTTTCAATTGTCGACATGATGATATCTCCTTGTTGTTGAGTAAGGGTTTGAGCCGCAAGCGCGGCGGGCATCACAACCAGCAACGCGGTCGCTGTGCCGCTCCTCATTGCGTGTTCGATGACGCTAATATTGCGCCGTTGGGCGCATTGTGCGATTGTCGTAAGTGACAACGGGAGGGTCAAAAGTGACAAAATCCGATAGCACTTGGGTCGCGCAAGTTGGTCTCTTGATTTATCCGGACTGCCAGCTATCGGCGATCTACGGATTAACGGACCTTTTCCGAATTGCGGGAGACTGGGCAAACGGCTGTGACGGCAAAAAAGTTCGTGTGACGCATTGGCGTCGCGATGGCGAGGGAGAGCCAGAATGCGTTTGGGACTCCCACCCGGGTGCCATCCACGCGCTTGATTACGTGATCACGCCACCGAGCATCATAATGCCCGAAAAGATGGCGCCGATGCCGCAAGAAGCGCAATGGTTGGAAAAACAGCATCAAGAAGGCAGCCGGGTCTGCTCGATTTGTGCGGGCGCGTTTGTTCTGGCGGAAAGTGGCCTGCTTAAAGGTCGACGGGTCACGACACACTGGGCGTTCGCCAAACAACTTGCGAAACGCCACGGGGACGTCGAAGTGGCCGACCGAAACCTTATATTGGATGACGGTGACATAATCTCGGCTGGTGGCATCCTTGCGTGGACCGACCTTGGCCTAACTCTCGTCGAAAGACTGTTTGGAAGGAGTATTATGCTGTCAACGGCGCGGTTTCTGGTGACGGAACCGCCGCGCTCATCCCAACTCCCATTCACAGAATTCGTTCCGAGCTTTGATCATGGGGACGAGGCAATCTTGCGAATCCAGCGGCACATTCAATCTGATCCGTCCGCGCCGACAAAGCTCTCTGACCTTGCGGAGATGGCAGGTTTGGGATTGCGCACTTTCATGCGCAGATTTGCAAAAGCGACCAACCTCAACCCAACGGAGTATATTCAGCATGTGCGGGTTGCCAAAGCCCGCGGTATCCTCGAACTGACGAACCGGTCGATAGATCAAATCGCCTGGCAGGTTGGTTACCAGGATCCCTCGGCTTTCAGCAAGATTTTCAAGCGTGTGTCAGGTGTTTCGGCTTCAGAATACCGCCGACAGTTCGGTGCAACGGACAACTGAATCGACTTCTAGAAATTTTTTTTGCCCAAGCCCGTCTTTTGATCGCAGGCATCCATTCCCTCGAAGCACACATACTGAGGCGTCCACTTTGTCCGCATGGTTGACTTTCCAAACCCGTCAAAATCCAAACGTTCGAAGTGTTCTTGCAAAACTTATCCAACATTTGGCGCCCTGATCCATAATCACCGTCGATTGAAACGAGGTGGACATGGACTGGGCATTGGTCATCGAGAAAAACCGCGACGCGCTGCTTGGCGTGCTGGTGCACCTGTTTGCGCTGGCCGGTTTGAGCGGTGCCACAAAGCCGTCAAACCTGTCACGGCACGCGCACCGCGCCATCCTGCGCCTGTTGCGCCCCGCGGAATCGGCCCTGCGCCGCCTGATCATCATCGCGGCACGCGATTTGAAACGGCCATCTTTGCCACCCGGTGCGACCCAATTGCCGGATTTCTCGCAATTTGGTGCATCCAGTGCTCAGTCCCTGCCCCGCTTCCGGTTGATTGATCCGCGCAAGCAGTTCAAAACAT
>CAJHZC010000133.1_pt1 | contig 30806 bp, 24 predicted proteins | sample 9198911 | NCBI WGS metagenome assembly CAJHZC01 (sample SAMEA7708336, study PRJEB35096) | sediment metagenome | biome: marine neritic benthic zone biome [ENVO:01000025]; feature: sediment [ENVO:00002007]; material: shallow marine sediment [ENVO:03000034] sea grass bed [ENVO_01000059] ...
AAAGCTTTTGACAAAGTAGTTCGACGTCATTGCGGCGTGTCCTTCGGATGGGGTGAATTTTCCCGTCTGATACGTTGCAAGTCTTTGAAAACCGGAAGGTTTCCTGCAAACTTGCGCCTGTCATACGAGCAAATTCCCTCCCACCATTTCGTGTTAATTAATGGGTCCTGACCCTAACTAAGTCCCGTTAACACAGGTGGAATGGATGCGAATTGTTTTTGGCGCTTTGCTGGTTTGTTTGGCTGCCGTGCTCGGTGTCATTGGGTTTCAATGGCAGCAGATGCAAAACACCAGTGATGCTTATGGCGTACCATTTGAACTGATAGCGGCGGACGGTAAGACCATCACGCAAGAGGCATTTGTCGGTCAGCCATCAGCCGTATTCTTTGGTTTTACGCATTGTCCCGAGATCTGCCCGACGACCATCTATGAGCTCGATGGATGGCTAAACGCCCTGGGTGAAGAGGGCGAAAATATCAAAGCCTACTTCGTCACCGTAGATCCAGAGCGCGACACGCCAGAAATCCTAGGCGACTATGTTGCCAGCGTTTCAGACCGCATTACTGCGATAACAGGCGACCCGGACAAAGTGCGCGAAATGGTCGGTGGGTTTGGGGTGTATTTCAAGCGCCAGGAGCTAGAAGGTGACGACTACACGATGGACCACACAGCCTCCATATTTCTTCTGGATTCTCAAGGTGCCTTTCGCAAGACCATCGCCTGGGGTGAAAATCCGGACGTAGCCATTGAAAAGCTGCGTGATTTGGCCAAACTGTAAATCCTCTCCTGTCTTAAAGGCCGCATAGAGCTACCCATGTCTCAAAGTCTTTTATCCCTGCGCGCCGGCAAAGCCGAAGCCAACCGAATTTTCGCATTGCTTGACACCGAGTTTGAGGAAGATGGTTTTGGCATTGCCATAACCGAGATCGACGAAGAACGGGATATTCACGATGTCTCGCTCTACATCGACACTGACGAAGACCTCATTGTCACCACGCGACAACGCATCGCAGACTGTTTGGGCGCTGATAAGTTTGGCTTGGAAATTAGTCGGGAAGACTTGCCAGATATCGATTGGGTTTCAAAGTCACTGGAGGGACTGAAGCCCGTTCGTGCAGCACGATTCCTTGTTTTTGGAGCTCATGACAGGGATCAATTGCGCAGCACCGATATTGGCATTGAGATCGAAGCAGGCCAGGCATTTGGCACCGGGCACCACGGTACCACCAGCGGCTGTCTGCTGATGATCGATGCTCTGCTGAAGCAGAAAAAGCCCAGATTCAGTCTGGATCTCGGAACCGGAAGTGCGGTTCTTGCCATCGCAATTGCAAAGCTGGTGCATAGACCGGTCCTGGCTACCGATATCGATCCCATTGCCGTGCAGGTAGCACGCAAAAACGTGGCATTGAACGGCGAAACCAGAGCGATCCAATGCGAGACTTCGATCGGACTAAAACACAAGGCGTTCAGCGAACTAGGCCCGTTTGACCTGATTGTTGCGAACATATTGCCTTGGCCACTTGTGGCCATGGCGCTGGAAATCGAACGCAATCTGGCATCAGACGGCGACGTGATTCTGTCGGGCATCCTTACCCATCAAAGAGCGATGGTGCTGGCGAAGTTCAGAAATATCGGTCTGGTTCATGTTAGAACCATTGAACGCGAAGGTTGGGTGACGATCCACCTCAGGCGCTAATCTGGCACAAGCGCCAGCAGATGAAAGGATACTGCGGAGGTATTACACTTCCCTGGACCCCCAAACCAAAAGAGCGACCAAACAGGCCGCTCTGCGGGTTTATTTCACATTGCTTAGAACGGATAGAAAGCAGAGTTCTTCTTTTCGAGCTCTTTGCGGTCATAGCCGTGTGATTTCAGTGTTTCGTCGTCGAGCATGAGCAAAGCGCCATTTACATAGGCTTTTGCCTGACGAGTACGCGCATTCACCATGGCTTCAAAGGCTGAATTCATCAAGCTTTTGCGGTGTGACATCGTATTCTCCTAATTGATTTCGCTTAAATGCGATGCGCTGAATATGGGTGCAAGTCAGCGGATTGACCAACGCTAAACAGGCAATGCAGCCATGCGTATTTCGCATGCGCACAATTCTCATACTGCAACGCAATATTAATATTGCTCGTGAACGGGTGTTGATGATTGCAGCGCTCGCGGCGCTCCTTTAAGTTGCACTAACCAACTGTGAGCATCTCCATGTTTCAATCTTTTGAAATCACCTCTGAGAAGACCCATGGCCCAGAGCGGGTCGCACAACTCAGACAAAAAATGGCAGAGCTTGATATCGATGCCTTTATCGTGCCGCACACCGACGAATATCAAAATGAATATTTGCCTGAGCGAGCCGAGAGACTGGCTTGGCTGACGGGCTTCACCGGATCAGCAGGCTATGCGGTGATTCTGGCCGACCAAGCCGTAGTATATACCGACGGCCGATACAAATTGCAGGTTAAAGATCAGACAGTTGATACGGTATTTGAAACCCGCGACAGCATGAATGTGGAGGGAACATACGATATCAAGAACTGGGGCAAAAAGGGACTTAAGATTGGTATCGATCCCTGGTTGCATACGATGGCAACAGCCGCGCAGCTTAGCAAGGAATCCGAAAATCTCGGTATAGAACTCATTTATCTGGAGTCTAATCCGGTCGACGCGATATGGAACGGTCAACCCGACCCGCCACAAGGCAAGGTCAGCATTCATGAGCAGCAATTCGCAGGCGTTTTAGCCAAAACCAAACTGAACGAAATTGGCAAGGCAGTGCGCGAAAAAGGTGCTGATGTCACCATTCTGACCGATGCCACCTCAATTTGCTGGACCTTCAACATTCGCGGCCATGATGTCGTTCATACGCCACTTGCATTGGCGTTTGCGATTGTTCCAGCCAAAGGAAATGCCAAGCTCTTCATCGATCCCGAAAAGCTCGACATGAAGGAACAAGCCTATCTGAATCAGCTTTGCGATCTGGAAGTGCCTGAAGATTTCATCATGAACCTCGAGCAGTTGGGTAAAAACGATACCAAGGTGCTGCTGGATCCCTCGCTCGTTTCGGTCAAACTTGCAAACACGCTTGAGCAAGCCGGTGCTGAGATCGTGAAAGGGGCCGATCCCTGCCGCCTGCCCCGCGCCCGGAAAAACAAGACTGAACGCAAGGGAGCCATCGAAGCGCACAAGCGTGATGGCGCTGCCATGGTCAGCTTTCTTGCATGGCTTGATGGCCAGCAACCAGGAGATCTCGACGAAATCGAGATCGCAACCGCACTTGAAATTGCCCGCATAAAAACGGGCGAACGTTTGGGTGTGCCGCTGCGCGAAATTTCGTTCGACACGATTTCGGGTGCTGGCCCCAATGGTGCGGTCGTCCACTATCGCGTCAACAGGCAAAGCAATCGGCGAGTGAACGATGGCGATTTGCTATTGGTTGATTCCGGCGGGCAGTATGATGATGGCACCACCGATATCACGCGTGTGATCCCCGTAGGCGAGCCAACCGACGAGCATCGTCGTCATTTTACGCTTGTGCTGAAAGGCATGATCGCCATTTCACTGGCCAAGTTTCCTGCCGGGACTCGCGGCGTGGATTTGGACGTACTGGCCCGCAAAGCGCTCTGGGCGGAGGGGTTGGACTATGCCCATGGGACTGGTCACGGCGTCGGCTCCTATCTGGGAGTACATGAAGGACCACAAAACATCTCAAGACGATCCATGACACCATTTGAAACCGGCATGATCGTATCCAATGAGCCCGGCTACTACAAAGAAGGCAGTCATGGCATTCGGATCGAAAATCTGGTGATCGTCGATCCGCCAAAAATCCCTGAAGGTGGCGAGTTGGAAATGCACGGCTTCACGACGTTGACCCTCTGCCCCATCGACCGGCGCCTGATTGATGTCACTCTGCTTAGCACCGAGGAGAAGCGCTGGGTCAACGCCTATCACAGCAAGGTCCGCAATGAATTGTCAAAGCTCATCGATGATGAGGACACATTACGTTGGCTTGAAAAAGCGACGCGCCGGATCAAGCGGGTTTGATGCAGTTTGGCAAACCCCTAGCCGATCAACGCACGTAATCCCAGCACGCACAGCCAGCCCAGAGCAAAAATGGCGAGCGCTGGTAATCTCAATGCGAGCAGGCCGACAATCAACAGCGTGATCGATTCAGCCATCCCGACAAAGGCAGCATAGGGCGCAACAATTGTGGTTAGAACCGCTGCAGGTACCGCGTTCAGCGCCGCCTCAACACGTGGATGAATACGTTCAAACCGAGACAGCACGACATGGCCGCCAATACGCGTCAGATAGGTGGCAATTGCGCCAAAGACGATGATCAGCATTGTGGTCGATACCATCACTACACCACCGTCTTGTGATTTTTGGGCACGCCAATGATGGCTGCCACGGCAATACCGGCAATGGCGCCGATCGTGATGTGCCAAGGCGATCCAATGAAATGAAACGACAGGATGGAGACAGCGCCGCTCGCGATTACAATCGAAATCCAGTTAGCACGCTTCCTGAAACCCATGACCAGAGCCAGGAAATAGATCGGCAGCAGGAAGTCGATCCCCCAGTCGGCGGGATTCTCAATAAGGCTGCCGAATAAAGCCCCGGCCACAGTGAGCGCAAGCCAAAGAATCCAAAAGGTCAGACCCGCGCCCATGAGCCAGGCGTAGCTGAGCTGTTTTCCCTGATCATGCCGCAATTCCATCAAAGCAAACTGCGGATCAGTGAGAAAGAAGAAGGAAAAATAGCGCTGAAAAAACGTCAGATGAGTCATGTATCGACCCGTGACGGCCGAATAGAGGATATGGCGAAAGTTCACGGCAAAAATCGAAAAAACGATCAACCACGGCGCGATATTCTCACCAAAAAGCTCAATGCCAACCATTTGACTTGCGCCAGCAAAGAGAATTGCACTCATCAAACCGGCTTCGAACACCGTCATGCCGTTTTCAATGGCCAGCGCACCGAACAACGCACCAAAGGGACCAGCAGCCGTAATAATTGGCAAGGCAGCACGAACGCCAATCCAGAAATCTGATTTTGAGGAAGCCATTGCGATTCTCCAACCGCAACTATCTAGTAGATTTCAGCACCAATTTCACGTAATTTCTTGTGACCGTCTCAATCAAAAAAATGAAGGATTTAAAAGCCTTACGTCTCACCGACGCGCGTAAACCATTCATCCTCATCAATAATTTCGATACCGAGGTCTTGTGCCTTTTTGAGCTTTGATCCCGCACCTGGACCAGCGACCAGAAGATCCGTCTTAGCTGATACTGAACCAGAAGCCTTGGCACCCAATCGGTCAGCCATGGCCTTGGCTTCATCGCGGCTCATACGCTCCAATGATCCGGTGAAGACAATCGTCATGCCCGTAAATCGGCTGTCACCAGACGGCTTTTCGGCTTCTTGAATATCAAGTTCAGCGACAAGATCATCCACCATCTGCAAATTGTGCTCTTCACCAAAAAACCGTTCCACGGCATCAAGAACCGCTGGCCCGACGTCATCCAGCGCTTCCATCTCATCCCGCGCAGCAACGTCACCAGAAGCAATCTTCTTTGCCGCCGCTTCAAAGGCTGGCCAGTTTCCATAGGCACGTGCAAGCGTCTTTGACGTTGTTTCGCCGACATGCCGAATACCCAAACCAAACAGCAAACGCTCGAGCGGAATGGACCGCTTCTCTTCAATGGCAGCAAACAATTTGCTTGCGCTGGTTTCGCCATAGCCATCGCGATTCTTCAGCTTCTTGAGCGGTTCCGCACCATCCCGTCGTTGCAAAGTGAAAATGTCGGCTGGTGCCTTGATCGGCAGGTCGGCGTCGTCAAAAAAATATTCGATCTGCTTGTCCCCAAGCCCGTCAATATCAAATGCCTTGCGCCCGACAAACAGTTTCAAATGCTCTTTTCGTTGATAAGGACATGCAAATTCGCCGGAGCAACGGCGCACGACACCGGCTTCACCCGTCGCTTTGTCCTCCTGAATAAGTTCTGTATTTAGCGAGCAATAACAACGCGTTGGGAATTCAAACGGAATCACATTATTAGTGCGCTTTTCCGGCACATAACCAAGCACCTGTGGAATAACGTCCCCTGCCCTTTGTATGATGACCGTATCACCAATCATGATGCCAAGACGTTCAATCTCCTCGGCATTGTGCAATGTCGCATTGGTTACCACGACACCACCAACGGTCACTGGCTCAAGCCGAGCAACGGGCGTGTGCGCGCCGGTTCGTCCCACCTGGATGTCGATGGCGTTGAGAATTGTCATCGCTTTTTCGGCAGGAAACTTGTGAGCGACAGCCCATCGCGGCGAGCGGGAAATGAAGCCAAGCCGGTCCTGCAGCGCAAGATCATCCACCTTATAGACCACGCCATCAATATCATAATCGAGGGCGGCGCGCTCCAGTTCAATCTTGTGGTAGTGCGTTATCAGGGCCGCCACATCGTCAAAGACAGCCATCAAAGGATTGACCGAAAAGCCAAATCCTTTGAGCGCTTCAACCATGCCTGTTTGGGTGGTTGAAGGCAGTTTGCTGACCTCACCCCATGCGTAGGCAAAAAACTTGAGTGGACGTGATGCTGTCACCGACGCATCAAGCTGCCGCAGAGAGCCGGCCGCCGTGTTGCGAGGATTCACATATGTCTGCTTTCCCGCTTCTTCCTGCCGCCTGTTCAATGCGGCGAAGTCTGCCTTGGTCATGTACACTTCGCCGCGCACTTCAAAAACCGCAGGCGCATCGCCCTTGAGCGTTTCCGGGATGTCTGAGATCGTCCGCGCGTTGGCAGTGACATTCTCACCGATAGAACCATCGCCACGGGTTACAGCATGAACGAGCTTCCCACCCTCATAGCGCAATGACAGGGACAATCCGTCAATTTTGGGCTCTGCGGTCAAGCGAAGCGGCTCAGATTCAGTAATTTTGAGAAACCGCCGCACACGCGCCGCGAAATCGCGCACATCATCATCCGAAAATGCATTGTCGAGTGAAAGCATACGAACAGCATGAGTGATTTTCTCAAATTTCTCTGAGACTGCAGCACCGACTTTGTCCGATGGACTGTCCGCTCGCTTGAGTTGAGGAAATCGGGCCTCAATGGCCAAGTTGCGCCGTTTGAGCGCGTCATAATCCGCGTCCGAAATTACAGGCGCATCCTTGCTGTGATAGGCATCATCATTGGCAGCGATCTCGGCAGCCAGATCAGCAAGCTCATCTGCTGCTTGTGGCTCGGTGAGCTTGTCCACCTCAATTGAGCGTATTGCCTTTGCCATGCTCCTAACCAGCCTTCAGCAATTGCGCCGCAGCCGCACGCGCCTCATCGGTCACATTTGCCCCGGACAGCATGCGCGCAAGCTCTTCCTGCCGCGATCCCATGTCAATCTCCGCAATTGAGGTGGCCGTTCTGTCCGCATCACCGGTCGATTTGGAAATAAGAAAATGATGACGGGCCCTGGCGGCAACCTGCGGTGCATGCGTGACAGAAAGCACCTGCACTTGAGAAGACAAGCGAGCAAGCCGATTGCCAATCGCATCTGCCACAGCGCCGCCGACACCTGTATCGATCTCGTCAAACACCAGCGTCGGAGCAGATCCACGGTCAGCTAACGCCACTTTGAGTGCCAGCAGAAACCGGGAAAGCTCGCCGCCCGACGCAACCTTCATTATGGGTCCTGCTCGGGTTTCTGGATTGGTACGCACCCAGAACTCTGCACTGTCGATACCGGTTTCCATACGCTGGTCGGGATCACTCCGAAGATTGATGATAAATTCAGCTTTCTCAAGTTTGAGCGCGGGCAACTCTTCCATGACGGCCTGAGTCAATTGATCTGCGGTGGCCAAGCGCGCCTGTGAAAGCGCCTGCGCCGCACGATCATACATGGATTGCGCTTCAATCTCGGTTTTTTCAAGCTCCAGCAAGCGCACCTCTCCGGCATCGATTTCCGACAATTGATCTGCCATCTCGACGGCAAGTGCAGCAAGGTTTTCGACCGGTACATTATACTTGCGAGAGGCTCCCCTAAGAGCAAACAGGCGTTCTTCGGTTTGCTCAAGCTTCTGGCTGTCAAAATCCGAGATATTGATCGCCTTTTCGATCAAGCTTTGCGCTTCCGCCAGATGATCCAGCGCTTTGCCCAGATTCTCATTGGTTTCTTCCAGTAGCCCGGGGGCCTCCTCGGTTTTTCGCTCCAACCGGCGCAACAGGCTGGCAATATCGGGTACCGGCGAATTCTGCCCTGACAACACTTCGTGCGCGTCATTAAGATCACCTGCGATCTTCTCAGCCTGCATCATGCCTGTGCGCAAATCTGCCAGCGCTGTCTCCTCGCCCTCTTCGGGCGCCAACAGGTTTAGCTCTTCGGAGGCTGCTTTCAGAAAATCTGCTTCCTTGTTTGCCTCTGCCATCTTTGCGCGGTGTTCGGCAAGGGCACGGCTGGCCCCTTTCCATTCAACAAACAAACGACCGATATGCGAGACATCCGATTCAAGGCGCCCAAAGGCGTCCAGCAAGCTACGATGCCTATCAGCTTCAATCAGTGCCCGCTCATCGTGCTGGCCATGAATTTCTACCAATTGGCGACCAATTCTCTGCAGCAGCCCTGCACTGACCGATTGATCATTGACGAAGGCGCGCGTGCGGCCATCTGCGGATTGGGTACGCTTGAGAATAAGTGGCTCACCGGGATCTATATTCAATCCGTCTTCAAGCAGTAATTCTCGCATGGGATGGCTTGAAGGCAGATCAAACACTGCGATCACCTGCCCCTGATCAGCGCCTTGGCGCACCAAAGAGGTGTCGCCGCGTGCGCCTAGCGCCAGGGACAGTGAATCAAGCAAAATGGATTTGCCGGCACCGGTTTCACCAGTGAGCACAGACAATCCGGCGGTAAAGTCAATCGTCAAAGCATCGATCAGCACGATATTACGGATCGAAAGCTCAGTTAGCATGATTAGGTATTCCTGAAATAGCGAATCCGGCCCAGGGCACGGTTTCCCATTAAGAACGTCCAAATCTCCGTGACAACCATGAACCCGCGTTTTCCCGCGGTTCCAAGCCACCGGTTTGCAGCAATTTGTAGCTGTCTTGATACCACTCACTGTCTGGGAAGTTGTTGCCCAGAACTGCCGCGGCGGTTTGCGCCTCGCTGACTAGGCCCATTGCAAGATAGGTTTCAGTCAAACGTGCCAATGATTCTTCGACATGACGGGTGTTGGAATAGTTTTCAACCACATTGCGGAACCGGGTCAGTGCAGCGGCATATTCGCGGCGCTCCAAATAGTATCGGCCTACCTGCATTTCCTTGCCTGCAAGCTGGTCGATTGCAATTCTGCGCTTGTTCTTGGCATCTTCCACATAGATGGATTCAGGATAGCGCTCAATCAGCTCATTGAAGTTCTGGATCGCCAATTGCGTGTCACGCTGGTCGCGGGTGACTACTGGCATTTGGCTGAAATAGGAAATGGCCACGATATATTGCGCGTAGGACGCATCTTCATGGGTTGGATAGAGCGTGGTGAAGCGACGCGCCGCTTGAATGGCATCGTCAAAATTGCCCTGCTTGTACGACGTATAGGCAGCCAACACATTGGCTTTGCGGGCAAATTCCGAATATGGATGTTGCCGGTCCAGCGCATCAAACTTTTTGGAGGCTTCACTCAAGCGGCCGGCATTCATATTGGCCAGCCCCTGATTGTAGAGCACATCCGCAGGCTCAATGGTGTCGACATAGGCGTTCAGGTCAATATCCTCATTGTCGCTTGCGCAACCAGCCAGAAAACCTGTGCTCAGTGCAACGACCAGCATCACACGACCAAAAAGGTGTGTTTTCTCACGTCTGAAACATGTGTGTTGACTTGAATTCATTATTAGTTCCGCGCCCTGCCCAATAAATGGGCATTTGCCCTTTGTGTCCACCCGACTGCACGATCATTGACGTGCATTATCGCATTGCATACGAAATGCCGCAATTTTATGGCTTATTCAAGCCCGGCGAACAACAAGCTGGCTAAAATCTGGGATCAAATATCCCAAGGCGCGTAAGCTTGACCGGCAATCGCGACGAATTCACGAGCAAATGCGCGTTCACGTGGCTCCGGTGTTTCCACAATCTCGTAAGCTGAGCGATCTGCCAACAAGGCTTTCAGCACGGTCGCATTGAGACGGTGCCCGCCGCGATAGGAGCGGAAACATCCAATAAATTGTGCTCCGGCAAGTGCCAGATCACCTACAGCATCCAGTGTCTTGTGGCGCACGAATTCATTTTCAAAGCGGAGGCCTTCAAGATTTATAATCTTGCTGTCGTCGCCAATCACAACTGAATTGTCCAGCGATGAGCCAAGCGCGTGGCCCGAAGCCCAAAGTCGCTCAACATCCTTCATAAAGCCAAAGGTACGGGCTTTCGCCAACTCGTTGCGGAAAATATCGGCATCGACTTCAGACTTAAATTCCTGGCGTCCTATTGCTGCGCTTTCAAAATCAATTACGACTTCAAACCGCGTACCTTCATGCGCGCTGAATTCCGCCCAGGATCCACCGATCTCAGCACGAATTGTCTTCTTCACCCGAATATAACGTCGTTTGGCAGCAAAATGCGTCAGACCTACGCGATCGAAGGCTTCGATAAAGACGCGCGAGCTGCCATCCATGATGGGAACTTCATTGCTGTCGACTTCCACAACGACATTATCCAGCCCGACAGCGGAAAATGCTGCCATCATGTGCTCAATCGTAGAAACATGAACCGTCGCAGGATCACCAAGCATTGTACACAGGTCGGTAGCACCCACCTGGTTCACAACTGCCGGAAAATCAATTGAATTGCCGTCTGCCAACACACGACGAAAAACGATTCCAGTGTTCGCATCTGCCGGTAGCATGCTAATTGAAACGCGTTCACCGCTATGAACGCCAATGCCTGACAGACTTATTGTGTCGCTGAGCGACGTTTGATAAGCCCGTAAATCGGTCCCCATAAAGTCTTCCTAATCCAACGCAGATGCGTACCCCTAAAGCTCCTTTGTAATCAGAAGCTTCCCCGTCGCAACAATATCCGTAAGTAGTCCCGGTTTCCAAATCACGCTTTCTTACCAAATGTTACCTGATGACCACATTGTAAAAAAGCAAAAACACTATAATTTTCAAGTTCTTAACAAAGAAATAACAGGCTTCAGAGTTGAAGCCTGTTACATTTTGTTACAAATTTTCGCGAAACTGCAACTAATTACCTAGGGGCAATTTCAATCGAATTAATTTGCTTGCCTGCGCAGGAACGCCGGAATCTCCAATTGGTCGTCCCCCTGAGTCGCGCCTTGATTCTGTGTACGACCATGATCGTCCAGCTGTCCCTTGGCCGGTGCATACAAAGATGCATCCTGGGAAAGTGGACGCCGAGGCTCTGCCTGACCCTTTGCAGCACTGTTGTCAATCGGGCGCAGGCGTGGCTCTGCAGGCGCTTCATGCTCTTCCTTGCGAGACAATCCAGTCGTCAAACGCTTGAGCAAGCCCAAAGGGCCGCGTTCATCTTCTGGCTCTACAGGTTGAGGCTCTGACTTGGCTTCCATCTCGGCCTGAACCATCGGAGGAAAGTCCTCCACTTGAGGCATCCGGGGCTCAGCCGCCGGTTGCGTGGGAGCTGGTGCTGCCTGTTGAGGTGTTGCTCGGGTTGCGCCTTGTTGAGCGCCTGGAACAGCAGGTGTCAATTGAGCCGTATGTGGCTCTTGTGGCATCGGCTGAAGTGCAGCGCCGGCAAACAAGCGACTTTGCGGCACAAATTCATCTTCTTTCTTGGTCTCTTGAGAGGCCGAAGACAGGGCTTCCATTTCTTTTTGCGCTTCAGCAATTGGATCAGGTCTTGGTGCTGGTGAAGCTGCTGCCGGTGCGACCGGCCTTGGTGCAACCGGAGTGGGAATTGGTGTCGATGATTTTGGTTTTTCAGTTGCCAATGCCGGACGAGGAGTTGCTGTGCTGGCAGCGCCGGTTACCGCACGGCTGGGACCGCGCAAGTCTGTTGAACCTGCGCTAGCGCCCTCCACGGCCTCAATGCCTGTGGCAACAACAGAAACCCGGATAATGCCTTCAAGGCTCTCATCAAATGTTGCACCCAAGATGATGTTGGCATCTTGATCCACTTCTTCGCGAATCCGTGTGGCTGCCTCATCCACTTCAAACAGGGTCATATCGCGACCGCCGGTAATTGAAATCAGAAGGCCTTTGGCACCCTGCATCGACGTTTCATCAAGCAGCGGGTTGGCAATCGCCGCTTCCGCCGCAGTCATCGCACGCTGCTCGCCAGAAGCTTCGCCCGTACCCATCATTGCTTTGCCCATGTCGCGCATCACGGAGCGGACATCGGCAAAATCGAGGTTGATCAGGCCTTCTTTGACCATCAGATCAGTAATGCAGGCAACACCCGAAAACAGCACTTGGTCAGCCATGCCAAATGCGTCGGCGAACGTTGTCTTGTCGTTGGCAATGCGGAACAGGTTCTGATTGGGGATAACAATCAGCGTATCAACATTTGCCTGCAATTCATCGATGCCCAAATCCGCGGTCTTCATGCGCCGTTGGCCCTCGAAATGAAACGGTTTGGTCACAACGCCGACAGTCAGAATGCCGCGCTCACGTGCAGCTCGTGCCACAACAGGCGCCGCACCTGTTCCTGTGCCGCCGCCCATACCGGCCGTGACAAAGCACATATGGGTACCATTGAGGTGATCATTGATCTCGTCGATACACTCTTCAGCGGCAGCGCGGCCAACTTCCGGCATGGATCCTGCACCCAGACCTTCGGTAACGCCCATACCAAGCTGAACAATGCGTTCAGCCTTGTTCATCGTCAGTGCCTGCGCATCGGTGTTTGCGACCACAAACTCGACGCCTTCAAGACCGCCGGTAATCATGTTGTTTACTGCGTTGCCACCGCCACCGCCGACACCGAATACGGTGATGCGAGGCTTGAGCTCGGTAATATCTGGTTTTTGCAAGTTAATTGTCATGGCTGTATCCCCGTTTGGTTTCGGAGACATTGCCTCCGGTAGTCGCACTCACATGCGAATTCAAAAACTTTCTCTTATCCATTGCGTCACTCGGCCCAAGGGCCCGTCCGTTCCGGTTCGTCTGTGGTCTGATTGGCCCCTGAAATTGGTGTAGGACTGATCATTATGTGCAGTCTGCGGATAGATCATGAGGCCCACCGTAGCTGCAAATGCTGGACTCTTGGCCGATGTAGGCAGACCTTTGACACCAAGTGGGCGCCCAATTCTGATGTTGCGGCCCAACGTGCGTCGAGCAAGATCCTGAAGTCCGTTCATTTGTGCGCCACCGCCAGTGAGCACCACGCGCTTTCCGATAACACTTGAGTATCCTGATTTGTTCAGGCGCTCGCGCAGCAGCTCCAGCGTTTCTTCAACGCGAGCCGCAATAATGCGATTGAGCAGATTGCGGGGCACCTGATGCGGATTTTCCAATCCATCTTCACCCATGCCCGGCACCATGATCATCTCGCGGTCATCAAAAGACGCCGAGAGCACCGAACCCTGCATCACTTTCAAGCGTTCCGCATGCTCGATACCGCACGAAAACCCGCGTGCAATATCCATGGTGACATGATGACCACCAACCGGAATGGAATCGGCATGAACAAATTGACGATTGGCAAACACTGAAATCGATGTTGTGCCGCCACCCATATCGATGCAGGCGCAGCCCAACTCCAGCTCATCATCCACAAGCGTCGATAATCCGGAAGCGTAAGGTGTTGAAATCATTGTCTCAACGCTCAGATGAGCGCGATTGATTGCCAGCTCCAAATTTCGCACAGGCGCTGCATCGACGCTAAGCAGGTGCATGTTCAAAGTCAGTTCTTCGCCGATCATCCCGCGTGGGTCCTGGATACCGCACTCCCCATCAAGAACATGCTCAACAGGCATCAAATGAACGACCTGGCGATCGGTGCGCGCTGCCCGGCCAACGGCAGCCTTCAAGACCTTCTCAATGTCCCTTTTGGCAATGGGCCGATCATCAAGCGTGATCGATGCCGAGCATTCATGGCTTTTCATGCGCCCTGCACCAATATTGGTGATGATAGACTCAACAGTCAGACCTGCCATGCGTTCGGCTGCCTCGACTGCGTGGCGAATGGAGCGCTCGACACCATCCAGATCAACAATGACGCCAGACTTCATGCCAAGCGATTTCGTGTGACCTATACCAATCACCTCGGGTGCATGGGTTCGCCCATGCAAGTATTTGCCGCCCTCATTGGGGACAAGCTTGGCAATCACACACACAGTTTTTGTGCTGCCAACATCAAGTACGGTTATTGTTGAAGAGCGGGATTTGACCATCAGATACGGCTCCCGCGCGCTTTTCGCACTTTCTTGGCTGCATCGGAACGCGCCTTGACGAAAGCATCGCGCGTGTTGCGCGCATTTTCGGTCAAAGCGAACACTGTCCGATCTTCAAACCGTAGATCAATGCCAGCAAGATCGCGATCCATGACACCAAGGTCGGCTTGCATGATGGTGAGCCTTTGCAAAGCTTCATCCACGCCCTTTTCAGGAAGCTGGATCGTCATGCCGTTATCGAGGCGCAAGTTCCAACGACGTGTCCCTACGCGGATGTAAGCGCGAACGCGCGGCGCAATGTCTGCAAAGGATGCGACATCATCGATAAAATCCGAGCCAAGTGACGCTGCGCCTTTTCCCACCAAGAGCGGCAAGGCTGCCAAACGTACATCGGCTGCATAGCCGCCAATAACCGAACCATCCTGTTCAATTACCGTCAGGGCAGAACCCTGCTGCCAGACAGCAAATGCATCACGTTCTTCAATCTCGATATCCAACTTGTCGGGATAGACCTTCGCAATGCGCGCTGTACCAACCCACGGCAGCTGCGTCAGCGCTTGCCGCGCTTCGGACGCATCCATCGATATCAACGAGCGTCGTTCAGCAAGACCAAGAGCTTCGTAAACGTCTCGGGCCGTCGTATGCGTGTTGCCGGCTATTTCGATCTCTGAAACAGCGAAGCCCGCCTTCGCAGTCACTGTTTCCACCGCAGCACCAAATTGTCCGCCAAGGAAAGAGCCGTACAATATGGCAGCGCCAATGATGGCAGCAATGCCGATACCTTCGGCATTTTTGGGAATAACAACGTCCCCGGAAAGCAGACGAGTAAAGAACCGAACAGGACGGCGCAGCAATTTGGGCAGTACACGAGCTTCTTCGCGACTGCTGCCAACTGGAGCACCTCGCCTCGAACCCTTCAATTTTGCCCTCAACGCATACAAGAAGCGTCCTCCACCATCCAATGTAAAAGCTCAGCAAAACTGTGCCCGGCATAGGCGGCCAATTCGGGCGCCAAAGAGGTCGCCGTCATCCCCGGTTGCGTGTTGATCTCCAACCAAATCAATTCACCATCTTCGGAAAATCGATCATCGTAGCGGAAGTCAGATCGCGTGATGCCGCGGCAGCCGAATGCCTTGTGAGCTTTCAACGACATATTCGTAATCTTTTGGTAAACAATTGGTGAAATTTTTGCCGGACATTCATGTTTTGAGCCACCAATCGCGTATTTTGATTCAAAATCGTAGAACTCTTGCCCCTGTGGGATGATTTCAGTCACGCCAAGCGCCACATCTCCCATCACTGCACAGGTCAACTCACGCCCGTAAATGAATCGCTCCACCATGATCCGATCGCTATATTTCCAATCATCTGATGTAATACTTTCAGGCGGGTGTGCTTCTCCTTCCCGCACGATCACGACACCAAAGCTTGACCCTTCAGCGACCGGTTTGACTACATAAGGCGGCTGCATGGGATGGACTGAAGTGATATCGTTGCGATCCATCACCTTGGATTCAGCAACTTGGATACCGTATGTTTTTGCAATCCGCTTGGAGAGTTCTTTGTCCATGGCAACAGCCGTCGCCAAGACCCCCGAATGGGTGTAGGGAATTTGCATATACTCCAATATGCCCTGAATTGTGCCATCCTCCCCGAAAGGTCCATGCAATGCATTGAAGGCCACGTCCGGCTTAACTTCAGCAAGCTGCTGCGCCACATCGCGCGTTACGTCCACCCGGGTCACGCGATACCCAAAGCGTTCCAACTCATCGGCACAGGCATTGCCCGAACTCAGGCTAACCTCCCGTTCCGACGAAAATCCCCCCATCAGCATGGCGACATGCTTGTCTCGACTGACCAAACTCACTCCCCTCTATTAACGCGCCCCACCAGATAGACCTCGAGTCTGGTCACGGTGCATACAAAGCAAAACGCAAACCTGAAGCGCCCAACTGGACGCCCGACTCAAATCAAACGGAACACCCTATTTGAATCAGAGTGTTGATTCGCTGGCAAGGGGAACAATGCATTTTTACTTCACAGAACGTATCAATCGTTACCTGTTCGGCGCTGAGAGACATATTTAAAATTTTAGGGAACTGTTTCAGCTAACCTGAACCCAGTCTTGGTAAGGTCATGTTTCAATTGACCAATTGGGGAGGTCAACCAGATGAATAGAAAAATGATTTTTCTATTTGCGGCCATGACAGTTGCCGCGCCAATCAACAGCGCGCCTGCTGCCGATGTTGAATTTGGAGGCGTAGTAAACGCCACCTGCGCAATCGTAGTCACACAGGATGGTATTCTGGCAGCGCGTCAGAACGCTCGTGTGTTGACTTCTGGTGGTCGAGGAGCCCGCCATGGCCGAGCGACGGTCACCGCAACCAGTTCAAATTTCCGGCTCTTTGTTGATCAACCTACCGCATTTGACACCAAACCAGCAGCTGACGTCACGCCGGAACAGGATTTCAGGGCTCGCATCCGGTCTACTGGCGCAACGCAATTCCGGTGGACACGGAACAGCCAAGCCTTAAACGCAGGTGCAAGCAATGTCAGAATTCAGTTTCGTGCCCGCAAGGCACCGGGTGTTTCATTTGCAAACGGCAACTATTCGGCAACTGTGGTAATTCGCTGCGAATAGAGCATTTCCGGCTAGCTTGGCAATGCGAGCGAGCGTGGGCGGATAGCCGCAAAGCGCCACACTGCAAGCAGGCACGCCACAGCCAGTCCGGAAGCGAGACCGGTCCAGATACCGACACCGCCCAGCTCAAACCTGATACCGAGCAGATAAGCGACGCTCATGCCGACGCCCCAATAGGAAAATAGTGCAAATAGCATCGGTATTTTGGTGTCTTTCAGGCCACGCAACTGTCCAACGGCAATGATCTGGGCGCTATCGACCAATTGAAAAATGGCCGCAACAAACAAAAGCGGCACCGCGTAGGCCGACACCGCCGCAACCTCTTCCTGCGTCTCGTCCAAAAACAGCCCGATCAGGAACTCAGGAAAGCTGAAGAACAGCGTTGCGCTAAAAATGGCAAAACAGACGGCCACAATCATCACCGAGTGCGCCGCTCGCATAAGATTGACGGCATCTTTGCGTCCCAGCGCATTGGATACGCGCACGGTGGCAGCCTGGCTCATGCCCAGCGGCACCATGAAGGCAATCGCCGCAATTTGCATGACAATGCCATGTGCCGCCAACGACACCACACCAAGCCATCCGACCATGATGCTGGCCAGCGTGAACATGCCAACTTCCGCAACGATGCCAATCCCGATGGGCAATCCAAGCCTGAAAAGCTCTGTGAAAGCGGGCCATTCCGGACGCCAAAAACGGGCAAAAATTTCATAGGGCCGCGTACGCTCGTGCAACGAAATATAGGCTGCCATAGCGCCAAACATCAGAATATTGACAAGCAAGGTGGCAATCGCTGCACCACGGATGCCCAACTCCGGCGCACCCCAATTGCCGAAAATCAGCATGTAGTTGATCACCCCATTGGCCAGCGCTGCGATCAAAGTCGACCAAAGAATGATCTGCGCATGCTCAACAGCAGAAAGAAAGGCGCGCAGACTATTGGCCAGTAATGTTGGATAAAGCGCCCAAACAGATATTATCAGATATTGCCCGGCAAGCACCGCAACACCCGGATCTTGCCCAAGTGCGAGCAGTATTTCTTCACCGAAAAAGAACAGCGGCATGGTCAGCAAGGCGTAAAGCACCGCCAGCCATAGCCCCATTCTCACCATGCGACGGACAGCACGTTGATCGTCTGAACCCACGGCTTGACCAACCATGGGCACGAGCGCCTGCCCGATCCCGGCACCAAATATCATGACGATGAAATATGCTTGGGTGGCCAAGACTCCGGCGGCCAGTTCTTCCACGCCGTACCAACCCAACATCACTGTATCGGTGGTGTTCATCAGCATCAGACCGAGTTGACCACCAACCAGCGGAATGCCCAGAGCCAGTGACGCACGAATATGCTCGCGCCAATTTTTTGGCGCACTCAAATGAGATTGCTCATCTGTGTTGCTCATTGCGGACATATTATGCCCTTACGCCTGCATAGACCCCATGCCAAGCATTACCTCGATAGTCGAAGAATTACGGCGCCCAATATGGTCAGGAAAGTTGAAATGACTTTTCCCACATCAAGCCGTTCACCCAGAAAAAGAATGCCCAGCAGCAAGGCGATAACAATACTGGTCTCCCGCAAGGCTGTGACAAGCGCAATCGGCGCCTGCGTGAACGCCCATGTCACGATAGAATACGCAACAAATGATGCACCACCGCCTATCCAGAATGCCTTTAATCCTGACGGTGTCTGTATGAGCTGACGCATCACACCTGGCTTCCAAACCATCATCGTGATCGCGATCACGAAAGCACTACCCAATGTGGTCCAAGCGTAGAAACCAAGCGAAGTTGTTGCAGCCCGTGCACCAAGTCCGTCATTAAGAGAATAAGCCGCAATGAAGCAACCTGTGATAACGGCCAGGATCGCTGCTTGTCCATTTCGGGCACCGCTGTGTTGCCGAACGAGACTGAGACTGATCAAGCCAACCGCAATGACTATGATACCGATGATTTCGTTAGGCACCAGTGTGACACCCAAAACCGCAATCGATACACCTGCAACGATCAAGGGAGCCGTTCCACGGGCGAGTGGATAAACCTGTGTCAGATCACCGACCCGGTAGCTCCAGAGCAACATCATCTGATAGCCAAAATGAAGCAGGACCGAGCCTGCCATATAAGGATAGGCCTCGGGTTCAGGAAACGATACAAAGGGCAGCACGGCCAGAGCAAATGGCGTGTGGCCCGCGACCACGCCTGCCATACCGACAAATTTGTCAGCGCCATGCTTGAGTAAGGCATTCCAGACCGCGTGTAAAACAGCAGCAAACAACACGGCAAAAAATACGGTAGTGCTCATACTACAGATATATGACGATCAAAGCAGACGCCCAAGAAGCGGTTGAACTGGCTCTTCTCCCTCGGCAAATTCGCCGATGCGCTTGATTTCCCATTCCAGACGGATACCGGAATTGTCCAGCACCCGCGTTCTGACAGTTTCGCCAAGCATTTCCAGATCATGGCTCGTGGCACCGCCCGTGTTAATCATGAAATTGCAATGCATCGGAGACATCTGTGCCATCCCCTCCATCATACCCCGACATCCGGCCTCATCAATCACTTTCCAAGCCGAATGACCCTCTGGGTTCTTGAAAGTGGATCCGCCGGTGCGTTCCTTGATCGGTTGAACGGTTTCGCGGTGGTGCTGCACTTCGTCCATTTGCTTTTGAATGGATGCTTTGTCTTCCGCATAGCCCTCAAACAGTGCACCAGTGAAGATCAAGCCTGTCGGTACCGATGAGTGACGATAGCTATACCCCATGTCTGCATTGGAAATCACATGTCGATCGCCCTGCCGATCAATTGCATATACTTCGACAACCCGCTCTCGTGTTTCAACGCCATTGGCACCCGCATTCATGCGTAACGCACCACCAAGCGCCCCGGGAATACCATGATAGAAGTGAAAGCCACCAATTTCTGCATCTCGTGCCGCAGCTGCCAGCATTTTGTCAGGCACCGCAGTTCCGGCCTTTATCCGGTTGCCGTCCATCACGTCGATTGCTCCAAATCCCTTGGCAGACAATCGGATAACAACACCTTTCAGACCACCGTCGCGAACCAACAGGTTTGAGCCAACACCCACAACCAGAACCGGCACATCATCAGGCAAAACCGACAAAAACAGAGCCAGATCTTCTTCATCAGCAGGTTGAAACAGCAGTTCCGCTGGTCCGCCTGTTCTGAACCAGGTTATGGTGTTCATCGGTGCGTTCGGTGTCACCCGTCCGCGAACTTGGCTGATCAGCGGCTGCAATCGCTCCAGCAATGCATTTCCGTCTACCGCCATCAGCTATCTCCATCAGCTAATTCGCGCGGCAAGGCGTAAGCCCATTGTGTGATCGAACCCGCACCAAGATAAAGAATGTAGTCGCCCTCCGTGGCCTCAGCCCTGACAATCGGTGCAACATCGGCGGGACCGTTAATCGCACGAGCATCACGGTGACCTCCTGATTTCATCCGGGCAACAAGCGTATCATGGTTCACGCCGTCTATCGGCGCTTCACCGGCTTCATAGACCGGTGCAATCAGTGCAATATCGGCATCGTTGAAGCAGCTTGCAAATTCATCAAACAAATCATGGAGCCGAGTGTAGCGATGCGGTTGCATGATCGCAATCACACGCTTGTCGCCCGCCGCATCTCTTGCAGCGCCCAGCACGGCTTTGATTTCAACGGGGTGATGCGCATAGTCATCAAATATCGCCACACCGTTCCAGTCACCTGTACGGGTAAACCGCCGCTTGACCCCGCCAAATGCGGACAGCCCTTTTTTGATGCCTTCAGGCGTCATGCCGAGTTCATGAGCAACTGCAATCGCCGCAGCTGCATTGGCAACATTGTGGGCGCCGGGCATGGGAAGCCGCAAATCAGTCATCGAAACGCTGTCGCCACCTTTTCGGTCCCGGATCTCAACATCAAAAACCGAAGTCGCTCCATCCATGCCCTGTAAGACAAAACGCACATCAGATTGAGGATTGGTGCCATAAGTGATGACCCGCCGGTCCGAAATTCTGGATACGAGTGCTTGCACTTCAGGGTGATCAATGCAGCAGACTCCAAATCCATAGAACGGAACGTTCTCAACGAATTGACGGAATGCTTCTCTTACATTGTCAAAAGTGCCGTAGTGATCGAGATGTTCCGGATCGATATTGGTAATCACGGCAACATCCGCAGGTAGCTTGAGAAACGTGCCGTCGCTTTCATCTGCTTCGACAACCATCCACTCACCTTCACCCATTCGGGCATTGGTGCCATAGGCATTGATGATGCCGCCATTGATGACGGTGGGATCTAAATCACCTGCATCAAGCAAGGTTGCGACCATGGATGTCGTTGTTGTTTTGCCGTGCGTGCCGCCGATTGCAATGGCATTTCGAAAACGCATGATTTCAGCCAGCATCTCAGCGCGCCGAACAACAGGCAGGTTCTTTTCGCGTGCGGCTGAGAGTTCAGGATTGTCCTTCTTGATGGCAGTGGAAACAACCACCACTTCAGCGTCGCCCAGATTGGCCGAAGAATGACCGACGAAGACTTCGATGCCCTTGTCACGCAACCGCTGAACATTGGCGCCATCAGCCTGGTCCGAGCCCTGAACCTTGTGTCCGAGATTATGCAGGACTTCAGCAATGCCGCTCATGCCGATGCCGCCGATACCGACAAAGTGCACCAATCCGATATTTTGCGGCATTTTCATGGAAGTCGTCCTGAATCAAACAGTGTTCTTGGCGGCCTTGAATTCGGTCACACTTTGACCTGACGCAATAGCCTCTGTGAGGTCTGCTAGCAAGATGGCTGCATCAGGCCTGCCTGCTGCTTTTGCCGCGTGGGCCATATTCTTGAGCCTATCCCCATCATTGAGCAACGCCTCGAGTTCCTCAGCAATGGATTGGGCGGTTAGATCGCTTTGGCTTCGCACCAACGCACCGCCGGCCGCCGCAAGTGCTTCTGCATTTGCTGCCTGGTCGTGATCTAGCGCATGCGGATACGGCACAAGAATGGAGGGTCTGCCGATAACCGAGACTTCCGAGACAGTGGATGCGCCTGACCGGGCCACCACCAGATGAGCCTTACCAATACGGTCTGCCAAATCCGTGAAGAACGGGGACACATCTGCTTCGACACCCATATCTCGATATTTCACAAGTGCCGCTTCTTGATCTTCCGGTCGAGCTTGTTGGGTGACATGAAGTCTTTGACGGATTTGGTCTGGCAAATGGGACAGACCATCAGCAAACTCGTTGGAGAAAAAGTTTGCCCCTTGGCTACCCCCAAAAACAACAAGATTGATCTTCCCGGAATTCGCTGGTGGCTTGTAGGCAGACTTTGCGGCTTCCAGAACCGGTGGTCGAACCGGGTTACCTGTTTCCACAATCTTGCCTGAATGTTCACCCTGGGCCTTTAAGAAGCCGCCGGCTATCGCGGTGACACGACCGGCCAGAAGCTTGTTTGCCCGACCCGCCACAGCATTTTGCTCATGTACCATGGTGGGATAATCATTCGAAGCGGCCACGAGGGGCGGCACAGTCGGATAACCGCCAAAACCGACAACCGCCCTGGGTTTAAGCGTGTTGAGCAAGACTTTGGATGTGCGAATTCCCTTATACAGGGCGAGCGCGGCACCAAGCATCTTGAATGGATTTTTGCCCGATGGTGACGCCGCTTCAATTACATGGGTTTCAACAGCAGGAAACTTGCCGGCATATTTTTGCGCTCTGTGATCAGTTGCAAGATGAATTTCCCAGCCGCGCTGCGCCAATTCATGCGACAGGGCCTCGGCTGGAAACAAATGGCCACCGGTACCGCCCGCTGAAATAAGAATAATACCCTTAGAGTTCGTCATATTTATTCTGCCGGTTCCAAACCACCGCTGCGGGGTGCGTGAAACCGGACTTTGCCGGAGCGGGTTTCTGGACGACGCCGGGTCATCGAGAGCAAGAATCCTGCAGTCAGAGCCACAGCGATCATGGACGAACCACCGTAAGAAACAAACGGCAGCGTCATCCCTTTTGCTGGCATCAACTGCAGATTGACCGCAATATTGATCATCGATTGAAAACCAATCAGTACAACCAGGCCAGCGACGGCCAGTCGGCGAAACGGATCTTTCTCAGTGGCCGATCGGGTCAAACCGCGCAGGACAATAAAGGCAAATACGCCGACCAGCACCATGCACAAGATGATGCCGAACTCTTCCGCAAGAACCGCAAAAATAAAGTCAGTATGGCTGTCCGGCAGGACGCGCTTGATGGTTCCTTCACCGGGTCCCTGCCCGAACCAGCCGCCGCGCTGAATGGCTTCCCGACCCATATCGACCTGGAATGTATCGCCTTCACCGGTCAGAAACCGGTCTATGCGCCCCGCAACATGCGGCAATGCAAAATACGCCCCAACCAAGCCAGCGGCGCCGATGCCACCCAGCACCGCGATCCACAGCCACGGCATACCGGCCATGAAGAACATCGCACCCCACGTGCCAGCCAGAAGGATGGTTTGTCCCAAATCGGGCTGTGCAATCAGAAGACCAGCAATGGCGACAAACAAGATACCAGCAAACAGGTTGCCGGGAATGTCGGGGCGTCTTTGCCGCTCGGCAAACATCCAGGCGCAGATGATCACGAAGGCCGGCTTCATAAATTCAGAAGGTTGCAACTGAAACCCAGCAAAATGTACCCAGCGCCTTGAGCCTTTGACTTCCAGTCCAAAGAACAAGGCAATGACCATCAATCCAATCGAACCAACCAAGGTGAACAGGGCCAGCCGCCGTGTCTGCCTTTCATCAAGCATCGAAACGCCGATCATGACAGCGAGCGCGGGCAGTAAAAAGATGGCGTGGCGGGTGACAAAGTGAAAACTGTCTAGCCCAATCCGCTCAGCCACATTCGGGCTGGCAGCAAAAGAAAGCACTACGCCAAATGCGATCAGGCACAGAAATGCGGCCATGAACCAACGATCAACTGTCCACCACCATTCCGAAATCAAGCTGCGATCACTGCGATGATACATTATGCATTCTCCCCCAAATGGGCTGGCAGATTTTTGGCGGCGGTTACAAAAGCGTCGCCCCGTTTCTCAAAATTCTTGAATTGGTCAAAACTGGCTGCAGCAGGTGCAAGCAATACAACTGGTTCTGCAGCGTCGCATTTTGCGGCATCTTGGGCTGCATGAGTGACCGCCACATCCATTGTCGCTGAAATTTCATAGGGCACTTGCTCGCCCAGAGTTGCGGCAAAGCCAGGCGCAGCATCACCGATCAAATAGGCCTTTGCGATGCGCTTGAAATAGGGGCGCAACTGTTCAATGCCGCCATCCTTGGCCAAACCGCCTGCTATCCAGAACACAGGTTTGAAACTGGCCAATGATTTGGCCGCCGCATCGGCATTGGTTGCCTTGCTGTCATTGACAAATTTTACCTTGCCGCGCTTGGAAACGATCTGCATGCGATGCGCTAATCCGCCAAAAGTAGCCAGAGCATTCATCATGCTGTCTGGCGACAGGCCAAGAGCGCGCCCTGCTGCAGTTGCTGCCAATGCGTTTTGAAGGTTGTGATCTCCACGCAATGAGGGCGCTTGCTCCAGATTGAGCATGTCTCCGAACTGGTCAACATCAACAGGAATGCATCTCGGGTACTTTGCTGCGATACCGGCTGACCACTCGTCCCCTACGCCTATAATCGCGGTTTCGGCCTTGGCAACCAATCGCTCCTTGATAGAAGCGTAATTCTCCATCGTTCCATGGCGGTCCAGATGGTCAGGCGCAAGATTGAGCAATATGCCAATATTCGGCGCCAGGCTGGGTGCAAGATCAATTTGATACGATGAGCACTCAACCACATATATCCGGTCATCGGCCGGTGCATCCAATTGCAGGACAGGCACGCCGATATTGCCGCCCATTTGGACATCACAACCCGCCTCCTTGAGAATGTGAGTCAGCAACGCCGTTGTCGTCGATTTGCCGTTGGTGCCGGTGATTGCCACCAGTTTTGCGCTGGTCTGGTCTGAGCGCAACTGCCGATAGAACAACTCCACATCACCGATGATCTCGACATCTGCGCGTCGGGCAAGATCGACGCTCCAGTGTGGCCGAGGATGGGTCAGCGGTACGCCCGGAGAGAGCACCAGACTATCGATCGCGCTCCAATCAATATTGTGCAAATCCTCGGTTCTGACTCCGTCATCGATCGCCTTCGCAACGCTGTCCGGGTTGTCATCCCACGCGATCACATCAGCACCACCAGCGATAAGCGATTTAACCGTAGCCAAGCCGGAGCCGCCCAGACCAAACAGGGCTACCTTTTTTCCAGACAGGGCGTGCAGTTTGATCATCCGAGGAACCTCAACGCAGTTTCAACGTGGACAGGCCGATAAGGGCCAGGATTACGGCAATGATCCAGAAGCGAATAACGACCTGGCTTTCTGTCCAACCCTTCTTTTCAAAGTGATGGTGTATCGGTGCCATCAGAAAGACGCGCTTTCCGGTCATTTTGAAGTAGCCCACCTGTATGATCACGCTCAGCGCTTCCATCACAAACAAGCCGCCAATGATCGCCATGACAATTTCATGTTTGGTGGCGACAGCCACCGTTCCGATCAAACCGCCAAAGGCGAGTGAACCCGTGTCGCCCATAAAGATCGCTGCAGGCGGCGCATTGAACCATAGAAAGCCGAGCCCCGCGCCAATCATTGCACCCATGACAACGGCAAGATCACCAGTGCCGGGCACGAAGTGAATCTGCAGATATTCAGCAAAAATTGCGTTACCAGACAAATAAGCAATCACACCGAACGACGCAGCTGCGATCATGATCGGCACAATCGCCAGACCATCAAGGCCGTCGGTCAGGTTTACTGCATTGCCGGCACCCACCACCACAAAAGCGGCCAGCGGAATAAAGAAGATGCCAAGGTTGAGAAGGAAGTCCTTGAAGAATGGGAACGCAAGGCTGGAAGAGAACGGTTCATTGCCAGCCCGCATGATCACATAGGCTGCAATACAAGCAATAAAGAACTCCAATGCGAGGCGTATTTTGCCCGAAAACCCCTTGTCCGACTGTTTGGTGACCTTCAAGTAGTCATCATAAAACCCGATCATGCCGAAGCCGAGCATGACCAGGATGACAACCCAGACATAGACATTTGTCAGATTGCCCCACAGCAACGTCGCCGCGATGATACCAACCAAGATCATGAGCCCGCCCATGGTCGGCGTTCCGGCTTTCTTGAAGTGGGTCTGGGGCCCGTCAGCGCGTATGGGTTGCCCTCTTCCCTGCCTGAATTTCAACAGCGAAATGATCCTCGGACCAACCAGAAACACAACAAAAGCCGAAGTCACCAATGCGCCACCAGTGCGAAAGGTGATATATCGAAACAGGTTTAATATCTGAAACTGATCCGCATATTGCGTCAGCCAATAAAGCATTGATCTTCCCCTCATGCGCCGACTATTCAGGTCGGCATAAATTCAGTTGCCGTGATCCACAGGCTTGTATTTTTCACGCATCTTTTTGACGATCTTCGAAAATCCAATGCCATTCGATGATTTGATCATGATGACGTCACCAGAAAGCGGCATTTTCACCAGCGCCGCTTCGAGCGCTTTTGCATCTTCAAAGTAGTATCCGTTTACTTCATCGGGCAGCGCAGACTTTAGGTGCTTCATTTCTGGGCCAGCCATGAAGACTTCGCCGATACCGTGGCGCATCAATGGTTCGACCAGTTCGGCATGAAGCTTGGCCGAGAATTTACCCAGCTCCAGCATATCGCCCAACACAGCAATCTTGCGCCCGGAACCATTTGAATTTGCTGTCGCCAGCATCTCGAGCCCCACTTCCATGGAAGCCGGATTGGCGTTGTAGCTTTCATCGATCAGGGTGAAACTTCCCGCTCCGACAGCGAGTTCATATTGCTTGCCGCGACCATCAGGAGCTTCCAGCGAAGCAAATGCTGGTGTGACAACTTCAAGATCGGCTTCGGCCAGAGCGCACGCGCTGATAACACCCAGCGTGTTCTGAACCACATGCTTGCCCGGCAAGCCAATGTCGAACGCATAGTCCTTGCCAAACACCCGAATCTGAACGCTCGAACCGGATGGCGAATACTCTGCTGATTTGAGCACCACATCGCTTAGCCGGTTGGCTCCATAACCGACGATCTTTTTGGTTCCCGCTTCGGCGGCCAATTCACTAAGCAGCTTGAAACGTTTGTCATCGCGATTGATCAGCGCCACACCGCCCTTCACCAGCCCGGTGAAAATTTCCGCCTTGGCCCGCGCAATGTCATCAAGACTCTTGAAATGACCCATATGAGCAGCAGCAATAAGCGTCACCATCGCAATGTGCGGCCTGACCATGTCGACCAGCGGTGTGATTTCGCCGGCATGGTTCATCCCGATCTCAAAAATCCCGTAATCGGTTTCTTCATGCATCCGCGCCAAAGTAAGCGGGACACCCCAATGATTGTTGAAGGACGCTTTTGAAGCGTGCACATGGCCGCAATCGGAAAGCACATGCGCCAAGGCATCTTTTGTCGAGGTCTTTCCTGCTGATCCAGTGACGGCAATGATTTTTGCCTTTGATCGCGCACGCGCCGCTCGTCCCAGAAGTTCAAGCGCTTTGAGCACGTCATCCACCACCATAAGCGGAACGGTAAGTCGGCCAAGCGATGGTAATTTCTTTTCATCGACAACCAACACCGAGGCGCCCGCAGCAGCAGCCGCAGTGGTAAATTTGTGGCCGTCCATCTTTTCGCCGGTGATCGCAAAGAAAGCGTCGCCCGGTTGCAAAGTGCGCGAGTCAATCGAAATACCGGTGACCTTCTCAGGCAGGCCATGGAAGGGTCGGGCGTGCATGGCATCAACCATGTCCTGTCCGGTCCACAGCGGTCCAATCGCCTTTGGCCCGACATCAGCTATGGCCGCTTTGGCTTCCTCTTGATCCGAGAACGGGTGGACGACATCATTGATGGTCTGGCCTGTCTCATGGCCTTTGCCGGCAATAACGAGTGTATCGCCTGTTTCCAACTGAGAAACTGCGGTTCTGATCGCCTCATGTCGATCTGCAATCTCCATTGCATTGGGCGCAGCTTCCAGGATTGCCGCCCGGATTGATCTCGCATCTTCTGTTCGGGGATTATCGTCCGTGACATAGACGACATCAGCCAATCTTTGTGCAATCTCTCCCATGATGGGGCGCTTACCCGGGTCCCGGTCTCCGCCGCACCCGAATGCCACAATCACTTTGCCGGTGGTGAAGGGACGAACCGACAAAAGAACCTGTTCAAGTGCTTCAGGCTTGTGAGCATAATCGACGTATACCATGGCACCGTTACCAGTCGTGCCAACATGTTCCAGCCTGCCTGACGCGCCTTTGAGCGTTTGAAGCGCCGCCAATGCCAACTCAGGCGCAACCCCAGTCGCAATGCACAAACCAGCCGCAACCAAGGCATTCGCAATCTGGAAATCGCCCGCCAACGGCAGAACAACCCGGTAAATGCCGCCGGCATGTTCGATTTCAGCAATTTGACTATGGCGCTCATGCTCAACTCTCTTAAGCGTCAGGAATTGGCCTTTGCGCCCCACCGTCAACACAATCAGATCAGCCTTGGAAGCAGCATCAATGGCAGCTTGCGAGTACGCATCATCGGCAAATATGACAGCTGGTTGCCCGGGCTCCATCAATTGATCAAACAGCCGCATCTTGGCGTTGAGATAGTCTTCGACCGTAGGATGATAATCCATATGGTCGCGACCAAGATTTGTGAAAGCCGCCGCGGCCAGTTTTACTCCGTCCAACCGGCGTTGCGTCAAACCATGGCTTGACGCTTCCATCGCCACATGGGTCACACCTTCTGCAGCCAAATTGCGCATTTCTACATGGAGAACGACCGGATCCGGCGTCGTCAGTGAACCGGCAATATGCCCTGCAGGCCTTTCAATACCAGTGGTTCCGATACTCGCAGCCGCCAGTCCCGCATACGCATAGATTTGCCTTGCAAAAGCCGCCACTGAGGTCTTACCGGCGGTGCCGGTCACCGCGACAATGGTCTCTGGTTGCGGGCCATAAAACGCTGCCGCCAACAAGGCTAGGACACGGTGCGGGTCAGGCACGTGCAACACCGGAACATTCAACTCGCCCATACTATCTTCAAGCCCGCAAATGACCAGCGCTGCCCCAGCCTCAACCGCGCTGACAGCAAAATGTGCGCCATTGGTTTTTGCGCCTTGCAGCGCGACAAATATCTCACCTGTCGAGATTTCGCGGGAATCGGCATTTACGCCACTGACTTCCAGATCGGGCAATGCATTGCCGCTCTGCGCCTCTTGGGCGTCGTTCAAAATGTCATGAAAGTCAGTCAGTTTCATTATGGTCTCAAGAATATGGCGAGTCGCTGAGCAGATATGATTCCCTAATATGACACTTGTAAGGCTTCCCGATCGCCCACAAAATTGGGTTCTACACCTAAAAGTGCAGCAGATCGGCGAATGATCGATCTAACCATCGGAGCGGCGTTTGATCCGGCAGTGGCACCGCTTTTGCCTTCCTCGGGCTTTGGTTCATCAATAATGGTCAGGACAACATATTCTGGGTCGTCCATTGGAAATGCTGCTAGAAATGCATTGAAGCGCTTGCTGCTGGAATATTTGCCATTGACGACTTTCTCCGCCGTGCCGGTCTTGCCGCCAACGAAAAAGCCATCAACTTCAGCGTTCCGGCCAGATCCTTTTTCAACATTCAAGCGAAACAGGTAACGCATAAGTGCACTGGTTTTCGGTTTGATCACCTGCTGCGCAATTTCATCGGCCTGTTCCTGGGTCCTAGGCAGAAATGTCGGTGGAATGAGCTTGCCGCCATTAACGAGAGCTGCAGCAGCAACAGCTGTTTGTAGCGGCGTAGTGGTGACACCGTGGCCAAATGAGATCGTGATGGAATTGAGCTTCTTCCACTCCTTTGGTTCAAGCGGTCGCGCTGTCTCTGGCAGTTCCGTCTTTACCCGATCAAGCAATCCCATGCGCTTGAGGAATGCTCGATGACCTTCAGTTCCAACGACATCTGCCATTTTGGCTGTGCCAATATTGGAAGAGTAGATGAATATCTCTGGCACACTCAAAACCCGGTGCTTTCCATGAAAATCACTGATAGTGAAACGCGCGATACGGATCGGCTTGGAAGCATCGAACTGACTGTTTAAATTGACTTTTTCAGAATCAAGCGCCATCGCTGTTGTGAACGCCTTGAATGTAGAGCCCATTTCATAGGTGCCCGCTGACATCCGGTTCAGACGGTCCTTGTCGGCAGCATTAAACGGATTGTTGGGGTTGTAATCGGGCACCGATGACATGGCGACGACCTCGCCGGTCTTTACATTCAGAATCACGCAACCCGCTGCAATGGCGCTGTAACGTTCCATGGCCTGAACCAACTCATCACGAACGATGTGCTGCACACCATTGTCAATCGACAGTGCGACGGGTGGCAAGGCTTCTGCAGTATCCAGGCCAAGATCCTGCAATGCGCCAACGCCTTGATCATCAATGTATTTCTCAATGCCGGAGATGCCAGCATTATCGATATTCACAAGTCCCAGGATATGCGCTGCCGTTGCGCCGCCCGGATAAAACCGGCGGGTCTCGTTACGAAAGCCAATGCCGGGAATCCCCAGCGCCATGATCTCCGCCTGCTGCTTGGGTGTGATTTCCCTTCGAAGCCAGACAAAGCCAGCGCCCGATGAAAGCTTTCTGTGCCACTCCTTGTAATCGACATTGGGCAGAACACTGGAAAGCGATTCAACCGCTT
>CAJHZC010000018.1_pt1 | contig 30767 bp, 23 predicted proteins | sample 9198911 | NCBI WGS metagenome assembly CAJHZC01 (sample SAMEA7708336, study PRJEB35096) | sediment metagenome | biome: marine neritic benthic zone biome [ENVO:01000025]; feature: sediment [ENVO:00002007]; material: shallow marine sediment [ENVO:03000034] sea grass bed [ENVO_01000059] ...
GATGGTTTGGCCGGCTTTGACCTTTCTGATCCGGCTGATCTTCGCCAGTTCTTCAATAGTTTTCTCTGGTGTGGTCTGACAGATCAAACGACTGTGAATCAGACAGTCTTCGCACCTTGTGTGAAATTCTGAAGTTAGCACGCAATTCCTCCACAATTACCCCATGTGAGATAAGAACCTGTCGCAATTGGGGAATACGACTCTTGCGTTGGCAAGGAAGAATATTGATTGCCATCAATGAACAACAAAGTGCTTGTTGCATTATTGTGCCAATTCAAAGGACCATGACACAGAAGAAAAAAATGACCAAACAGAACAAATCTCCTGTCGCGGAACAAACCGATGTCAAACCAGTTTTTCCGCTCAGCAGATTGCACGATGACATCGAACAATTGTTTCGAAGCTTTCAGTCCGACTTCAAGATTCCAGAGTTTTTTGGCGACGCAGATAAGGACTTCATCAGGCCAAATGTTGATGCATACGAAACTGCAAATGAATTGCAGATCTCAGTCGAATTGCCCGGCGTCAATGAGAAGGACATCAATGTCGAGGCACACAACGGGACGCTGATCATCTCGAGTGAAAAGCGAACAGATTCCGAGGTTAAGGATGAAGATTACTACCGCAAAGAAAGAACATATGGATCATTCTCAAGATCGGTGTCCTTGCCCGCTGGAGTCGACGAAGAAAAGACAGAGGCCACTTACACTGAGGTGTGCTCAAAGTTTCTGCTCCGAAACCAGAACAATCAGAACGCAAGCCGCAAAAAGTACCATTAAAGAAGGTCTGACAGCTTGGACTTCAAGCAAAAACGCCTGAATGAAGCGAAATGAGGAACCATGGCAAAATCGAAATCGAGTGATGAGTCCATCAACGTCGTGCTGAACTTTCCGCATTCAGATGAATTAATGAGCGCCGAAAAGATAGCTGACAGCTGCACTCCAGTGCACGGAATGTACTTTCAGACAACGCTTCAATACTATCTGGAAACGGCCCGCTTCCTTCAAAGACACCTGCAAGAAGACCTAAGGCGAGAAGCCGAAAATGGAACTGCAAGGAAACACTAGAATAATGCGTTTATGCGTGATTGAACCGACAAAATCTCGCGGAAATGGCCAATTGCGACGCAATCCCATCATATCTGGGTACGCAAAAGACTCGCTTTCAGGATTGCTTCAAGCACCGCAAGCGCCAGAGTGGGGCCTGATCCACTTCCAATAAATGCATCATTGTCTCGCGCACTGGATTTGCGCAAGGTGCATTTCCAATCGCCATCTTCCTCGCGCGCCTTGCCACGCAAAGAAATTGTCCACTCCGGCAGATGCTCATCGACCAAATGAAGCACCGCTTCAACAGGTTCGCTGCCGATCAAACCTGCGGCTGTCGAAAAATCCTCGTCTGGAAATGCAGCTTCCATTGCATCCACAGCTATGGAGAACAGCTGATGATCCAGCTTCTTCGCCTTGGCCGTCAATTGAATTGCGTCTTCCAGTGATACCGACATGCCATTTCCTCCCGACTATTCGTTCATCCATTGATTAAGCAAACTATCTCCGCAGACATTGACGTAAATCAATGGTCGCTCACAACAAGTAGTCAAACTCGGGAGGAGTTTGTCAGGTTGGCACTGGAGATATTCGATGGGTTCAGAATCCAAGAGTGTAATATGGTTTGAGGAATTGACCCGAAAAGATGTTTCGATCGTGGGCGGTAAAAATGCATCCCTCGGAGAAATGATCCGAGAACTAACGGATTTGGGCATCAAGGTGCCGCCCGGTTTCGCAACAACTGCTGATGCTTTTCGGCGTTATGTTGCTCATAATAAGCTTGATGCATTTCTTGATGAGCATTTGCTTAAACTGGAGCGCGAACAGATTGAACTGAGCGATGCTGGAAGCGCGATACGCAAAGCCTTCATCGCAGGCGACTGGCCGCCAGACATTGAGGCGGAGATTGTCGCCAACTTCAATGAACTCAGTGATAAGTGCGAAGACAGTAAAATGGCGGTTGCCGTTCGCTCAAGCGCAACCGCAGAGGACTTGCCTGATGCCAGTTTCGCCGGTCAGCAAGAGACTTTCCTGAATGTCAGAGGATCAAAAGCGTTGCTGAATGCCTGCAAGCGCTGTTTTGCATCCCTTTTTACAGATAGAGCGATTACCTATCGAGTACTGAAAGGCTTTGATCACAAGCAAGTGGCACTCTCAATCGGAATACAGCAAATGGTGCGTTCAGATACTGGAGGGTCGGGAGTTATGTTCTCCATCGACACTGAAAGCGGATTTGACAAGATCGTGCTGATAAATGCCGCATGGGGGCTGGGCGAAAATGTCGTCCAAGGCAGCGTGAACCCAGATGAATATCAGGTTTTCAAGCCGTTGTTGGATAACACCAAACTTACGCCAATCGTAGAAAAAAAACTGGGCGAAAAAGAAAAGAAGATGATCTATGGTGGTCAGTCGGACAGTTCCACCATCAATGTTCCAACATCAAAAAGAGAACAACAATCGTTTGTTCTGAAGGATAGGGAGATCATTGATCTCGCCCGCCAAGCTGTCATCATCGAAAAACACTACGGTCAAGCAATGGACATGGAGTGGGCCATGGATGGAAAGACCGGAGATCTTTTCATTGTTCAAGCAAGACCGGAAACCGTCAAGGCCCGCACTGATCTAAACACCATGCTTTCCTACACGCTCAAGGCCAGCGAACCTCCTATATTGACGGGTTTGAGTATAGGCAACGCGGTCACAACTGGGCCTGTCTGTGTAATCGATCATGCGCGCGATATCGACAAGTTCGTGGATGGATCGGTGTTGGTCACATCAACAACCGATCCCGATTGGGTGCCCATCATGAAACGCGCGGCGGCAATTGTCACTGATCATGGTGGGCGCACTTCGCATGCTGCCATCGTAAGCCGAGAGCTTGGTATTCCGGCCGTTGTAGGGACCGGTGAATCGACGCAGGTTCTGCACGATCAAAGAGCGGTGACCGTCTCCTGTTGTGGGGGAGAGCAAGGCGAAATCTACGACGGATTGCTGCCGTTCGAAATCAATGAAATCAAGCTTCAAGATGTTCCTGAGACCAAAACCAGTATTATGCTCAATTTGGCAAACCCCAGTGCTGCCTTCAGATGGTGGCAATTGCCCGCTGATGGTGTTGGCTTGGCCCGGATGGAATTTGTCATAAACTCCGCTGTACGAATTCATCCCATGGCATTGGCACGATTTTCTGAAATCAAAGATGAGGCGGACAAGCAGGTCATAGAAGAATTGACTAGAGGATATGCTGACAAGAAGGAGTATTTTGTCGACAAATTGTCAACTGGACTTTCACGCATAGCAGCCGTTTTTTATCCCGCGCCAGTAATCGTGCGCATGAGCGATTTCAAAACAAACGAATATGCCAAGCTGTTGGGTGGAACTCGTTTCGAACCAGATGAGGAAAACCCGATGATCGGGCTTCGTGGTGCTTCACGCTACTACGCCGACATTTATCGCGATGGGTTTGCACTCGAGTGCAAGGCGATACAACGACTGCGCAACGACATGGGTTTTTCGAATGTTCGGGTCATGATCCCTTTCTGTCGCTCACCTGACGAAGCCGACAAGGTTTTGCATGTCATGACTGAAAATGGCTTGCCTCCTGACGAGAACGATTTGGAGGTGTACATGATGTGCGAAGTGCCTTCCAATGTCATTCTAGCCGAGGAATTTGCAAAAAGGTTCGCAGGTTTCTCCATCGGCTCCAACGATCTGACCCAGCTCACTCTGGGAGCGGACCGGGACAACGAAGACCTTGCGAGCTTATTTGACGAACAGAATCCGGCAGTACTCTGGATGATTAGTAAAGCAATTGAGCGAGCGCACAGTGCAGGTATCAAAACGGGCTTTTGCGGCCAGGCACCCAGCAATGATCCTGCCTTTGCCAGGTTCTTGGTGGACGCTGGCATAGACAGTATATCAGTCACACCTGATAGTTTTCTTTCGGTGAAAGCGCAGGTAGCCGCCGCCGAATCCGGAAGAAATTACGACAAGCGGCGCTGAAAAAAGTGGAAAGACGGGAGGTTCTTTAGAATGGTTGGTAATACCAAATGGATCATAATTGCGGATAGCAATCGCGCTTACGCGCTTGAAAACCCTGGCATAGGCAAAGGTCTCATAAATCTCGATGACATGGTGTGGCGTGCCGATGAGCCCCAAGATCCGTCGGACCAACCGGGTCGTTCCTTTGCAAGCGCTGGAACGGCTCGATCTGCCATGGAACCGCATATTCATAGCCAAAGCCCTGAATCGATATTTGCCAAGTCCATCGTTGCGGACCTGCAAGCCAAGTTGCGGGCAGGCAAATTTGACTCATTGGTTTTTGTAGCTGGTCCCCAAATGCTCTCATCGCTGGTGGAATATTCGAAATCTGGCTTTGACAAAATCGAAATCAGAACGCTCCAGAAGAACCTGATGAACACTCCAAGGCACGAACTGAAAGATCATCTGGAAAAGGTCATGGTTGTGTGACGCCGACACATTTGCCGGTTTACACCTTTCAATTCCAGAGTTCGGCCATGGCCTGCAGGGCGTCAGCTCGGCTTATTTGCCCCACCAATCTTCCCGCCTCAAGCACGGGCAGTCGGCGATAAGGGCCATCAACAAACATTTTTGTAGCGGAAATGATGTCTGTATCCGCTTCGACAGTCTGTACGTCGACAGACATGTACTTGGAAACACTTCCACCCCATTCTCGATAGTAACTGGCTTCTAGCGCCGCTGCCAAACAATCTCTCTTTGACAAAACGCCAAGTAGCCAGCCCTCTCGATCCACGACGGGAGCGCCGGATATCCGCTTGTCCAATAGTATCGACATGGCGTGATTGATTTCGCCATCGGGCGACAAAGTGATGAGCTCGCGAGCCATATAATCTCTTACCGAAGGCATGTTCATTAGGCATGCTCCTTTGCGAATTTACAGCCTGAGCATTTTACTGTTTTGATGCAGGCAATTCCGCCGCACGATCCGCGCAGGGCAGGGCGATTGAACATAATCCCAATTGCCAAACCTGCGACAGCCATGCCGATCAACACAAAGGAGAATATAACAGTTTCTATCATATTTTTTGTCCAATCTCGTATTCGCTGAAACGGCCCGTTGAAACCAGTCGATATCCGTGTTTCAACTCAACGGCAAAGAGGGCGTTAATTCCTCTGTCACGGGCAAACCTGGTCGCATCAGAGAACTCCATGGCACACAATGATGTCGCCAAGGCATCTGCGTTCATGGCTGTCTTTGCCAAAACGCTGACAGAAAGGATCCGACCTTCCGCTAAACCCTCACTCTGTGACGGAATGATATGGCTAGCCGAGACAGGTCCATGAATACCATTGTTGCGATGTCCTGATGTCGCAAGGCAGAGAGACCTCGGTTCGACGATCGATATCGCTTGTGACGCTTCGAAAACTGGTGACTCAATTGCCACCCGCCAATGGCGACCCGTTGGATGAAAGCCGATTGTCGAAACTTCGCCGCCAATTTCGATGAAGGCGCTTCTGTTACCATTTGCAAGCAAACACGCACGAACCATATCCACTGCATATCCTTTTGCGATACCGCAGAGATCCAATGTGGCTTCGGGCTCGGTTTTACTCAAATACTGATCGTCCGAATAAATAGCGCACCAGTTGATATCTTTAGCCCCGGTTATAGGACCAAAACCGAGCGCGTTAACTCTTGGCCCCACAGTTGGATCAAATGCGCCATCAGTGAGTCTCGCGATATTGATCGCGGCTTTTGCCACATACCTTAAAGCAGGGCTGGGCGTTAGCTGCTCATGCACATCCATGGCATTGAATTGACAGATTTCGCTGCTCGAAATGTAAGGCGACATCGAAGCATTGATCCTGGTCAAAATTTGTTCGACCTGGGATTTGAGCGCTTCTGTGTCTGCAGATTGATCAAGGACAATGGTCCATGAAGCACCAAAAGCAGTCCCACCAATACGAACTGTCTCAACGCTGGCGATGCTGGTGTGGCCTGAAAGCATAATGGCAGCACTTGCAATCCCGGCACATTCAATGAATTTTCGACGGCTGATTGTCATTGCCTACACTCCAAAATCATCGAAGAATATACTGTCTGGTTCAACGCCAAGGTCGTCCAGCATGGCGCGCACTGCTTTCATCATCAGCGGAGGGCCGCACAAATAAAATTCGCAATCTTCAGGCGTTGGATGTTTTCGCAAATACTGCTCCAGCACCACAGAGTGGATAAATCCTGTTGGGCCATCCCAATTATCGTCAGAGGCAGGTTCGGATAGCGAAACAACCCAACTGAAATTCTCAAATTTCTTCTCTAGCGCATCCAGCTCGTCGACGTAGAAAAGCTCAGCGCGGCTTCGGGCACCATACCACAAGCTCATCTTGCGTCCCGTTTTTCGCACTTCGATTTGCTCGTGGATAATTGCCCGCAGGGGCGCCATGCCGACACCACCACCGATAAATATCATTTCTTTTTGAGTATCCTGTGCGCGGAATGAACCGAATGGTCCAGTTGCATGCACAGTGTCACCAGGTTTCAGACAGAACAACCAGGATGACACGATGCCAGGTGGCGCATCGGCATTTGAGGGTGGGGGCAGGGCAAGCCTGATATTGAGAACAATTTGCCCTAGCTTTGTGTCTTCCAGCCGATTGGAAATCGAATAAGCGCGAGTAACGGATGCTTCATTCTGGGCATGGATGCCGCGAAGCGTCTGCCATGTTTCTTCGTACTGAGTAGGAACATCAAGGGTCGCAAAATCCAGTTCATAAGCAGGGGCTTCTAGCTGGATGTAGTCACCAGCTTTGGTGTCAGGCCATGCTTCGTCTGGAAACTGAAGTACGATCTCTCGAATAAGAGGTGTCAAGAATCTTGATGATATAACAGTACATTCCACGCTTTCAGCATTCAGCAGAGAGTCGGGCACCGTAACACTTACAGGCCCCCGCAGTGTTACTTGGCACGCCAGATGGATGCCATCGCGAATCTCAGCGGCAGACAGCCTGGACATCTCAACAGGGCCAGTATTATCAACGCCTTCATTGATCTTGATCTTGCACAATCCACATGTGCCCGCGCCCGCGCAAACAGATGGCACCATGATTCCATTATCAGTCAGCGCGCTGAGCAGTTTTTGACCTGTTTTTGTATTGAGCGACTGAGTGGCATTGAGTGTGATTGCAACAGCTTTCTGCGGCATCAGCACATGTCGAGCATAGAGAATTGTTGCGGCCAACACCGCAATCAGAACGCTCAAAACGGTTACGCTGAATAGAACTTCCAACATCACTGGACTCCCGAAAACGCTGCAAAGCCAAGTGAGAGCAGACCGGTAACCAAAAACGCGCTTCCTAAACCATTGAGCCCTGCAGGAATATTGGCATATCGCAATCGTTCGCGGATAGCGGCAAACACAACAATTGCCAGCGCCCAGCCAACGCCACTCCCGAATCCAAAGACGAAAGCCTCGCCAATCGTGTATTGGCGTTCCACCATAAACAGACTGCCACCAAGGATCGCGCAATTCACCGTAATCAAGGGCAAAAATATTCCGAGCGAGCGATAAAGAAATGGCGAGAACCGCTCAAGTATCATCTCCAATATCTGTACCTTTGCGGCGATAACGCCGATAAATGCGATTAATTGCAAATGGCTTAAATCAACCCCTGGAAAGCCAGCCCAACTCCATGCACCTGGCGCCAGAAGATAGTTGGCAATGATGCTGTTGGCGGTCACTGTGATTGTCTGGATAACGATGACTGCTACGCCCAGGCCCAACGCTGTATCTAACCGCTCTGAGACCGCCAAAAATGTACAGATACCCAGGAAAAACGACAGCGCGAGATTTTCTTGAAAAATGGCTGTGAGAAGGATGTCGGTCAAGATTGCTTCTCCATAGACTTGATCTTAAACCGCGTCGGTTCGGCCAAATGCTGCCAGTGTGAGCGAATTGTCCAAACTACGAGACCAATGATAAAATACGCACTTGGCGCATGGCTCATCAGGCCAAGCGGTTCAAACCAACCACCTTGAGAAACTGTCGGAAGAACTGTCCATCCAAGCCAGGTTCCTTGCCCTAGAACTTCTCGAATAGTCCCAACGATCAGCAAGATCAGTCCATAGCCGAAGCTATTTGAAAGAGCATCGACAATAGACGGGCCCACACGATTGTGCATGGCAAAGACTTCAGCACGACCAAGAACCAGACAGTTGGTTACAATCAAGCCAACAAAAATGGAGAGTTGACGGCTTAGCTCGAATGCATATGCCCGCAAGAATTGATCGGTGATGATCACCATCGTGGCAATGATTGTGATCTGCACGATGAGGCGGATTGAATTCGGAATGTGCTCTCTTATAGCGCTGATCAACGCGTTCGAAGAACACAAAACTAAAGTCAACGCAACAGACATAGTCAGCGAAGTCGCAACCGAGGTTGTCACCGCCAGCGCTGAGCAGATACCCAATATTTGCTGTGTAATCGGATTGTTGGAAATCATGGTTGATGCGAAATTGGTCAAGCGGTTGCTCATATCAAAACTCCCCGCTCTTTATGCGCTGCAGCAATGCACCGAACCCGTGGTCGCCTAACCAGTATCGCAGCATGTTTGCAACACCATTGCTGGTGAGCGTTGCGCCAGAGATTCCGTCGACTTCGTATGGTCCGGATGCATCACTCTTCACCACGCTTATCATTAGTTGGCCATTTTCGTCGGTAATCTGCTTGCCGGGCCAAAGCGCCTGCCAATCGGCATCTTCGATGCGGGCGCCTAGACCGGGGGTTTCTTCCTGCTCCAGAATGACAAGCGCAGCGATTGTTTTCAGGTCAGATTCAAGCGCCAACATGGCCTTGATTACCGATTGATAACCGCGTCCTCGAACCGGCAAAACCAGCAAGAACAATTCGTCATCACGTTTCAAAAAATAAACCGGCATCAGCTTTGGCCGTCTCTTCAGGCCCGCCACATCGATGTCGGCCGGTATCTCCACACTGGCTTCGGGATCAATAGCTGCTGCATCGTAATCGTAGGCGTCCACATTACCGCCAGATGCCACGCTTCCTGTGGCCATATCCACCAATCCGGTTTCGAGACCATCCACCCCAGATTCTTGGAGAAGATTGTGCATGCCTGGCAGCGTATCGATCATGCTTGCCATGCGTGCTTCTCGCTCAGCTGCCAGATTGGCCTGCTGGATAGGCCGAAGGGAAATGGTAACCACCGAGATCGTTAATGAGCACACGAAAGCCAGCATGATGGCGACACCAAAGACCTTGATCCGATCATCATTGGGTCGGTCAAGGAATGATCGCCAAAATGTCTTGACGTTAGCCATCGGGACGACCTCTGAATTTTGAAATGATTACAATGGACGACTGGTCAATCAGCGGGGCTAATAACGAGCAGAGCAATGCTGCCTGAATAATGGATTGCTGCGATATGAATGTTGTCCCGCCGTTGAAAACAAAGATCAGGACGGCGGCCAACACGCCCTCTAAAAATTGTCCCGCACGGCTTTGGCAGCACGCAAATGGATCAGCGATAAAAAATGTTATCCCCAAGGCAAGGACAACCAGTTTGGATTCCAGATCAATTGCTGCCGTCTCGAGCAGCCCGAAGGCCAAAACGAAACCAAGGCATGCCAGGATTATGCGCCAGGGAACCAGTCCGGAAAAATACAATAAAACCAATCCGGGTATCGTAGCTAAAGCAATTTGGGTTGTAGCAGGCGCCAAAGACGTTGCTGGGAATGAGAGCATGAGCATCGCGAGACTGACAACAGCCGCATTGAGAAAACCGAAACCACGGCCGCCGAAGATCAGTTCGCCAATGACCACGCCCAGACTGACGGCGATAGTAATGTGCCAAAGCGACGTATCAGCAGCCACGAAAATTGCCACGAGCACGCCAGTTGTCACACCATTAAACGACCAGCGTGCGGCTCTTACAGAAGCAAATATGATCTCCCACAAAACACAGATCACAATCGAGGTGATTGCAATTTGAGCTGTGCCAATGCCGCGGTCGGCAATTGCCATTGTAAGAGGTGCAACAAGTGCAACAATTTGCAGGGCAGTCACTGCGCTCATGCCCCCTGAACGGACATATTGCCGAAGCGGGTTCATCCAAGCGCCTCCTGAATGTGGTCAAGATATCTGCGGAGCAGTGGCCGATAATCAGAATCGCTTGCACAAAGTGTGTTGAGCGAAGCGACATCCTCCTCGATCATCGTTGTGCATTCCAATGACTTTGCGCGCTCAAAATCTGATACGCTCAGGGCGCGCATGATGGGTAGAGCTGGTACACCAAAGGGCAGGGCATCCACTAAAGAGGCGATTGGGATTATTGGCCTGGGAATCTCCCTAACCGATCTAAATTTTCCAATATGTCTGCCGACTTCAACGGACACTAGCTGATCGAAACGCGATAGATGCGTTGATGGGTTTCCGGAGATCAGATCGCCCGACATAACCGCTGTGTTCAGTTTTTGAGCTTGCTCAGCAAATTTTCCAGTCGTCAGATCTCTCAGATTGGATCCCAGTGGCGCACGGCACAAATAGCGTTGTTCTGCCTGACTGCCTGCGATGGCAACGATGCGTGTTTGTGGCACTCCGCCTGACGCCGCCAAATGACCCAAGGCGATGACATCCTGGTAATTGATGCACCAGACATCCTCTGTGATTTGCGGCGCAAGACGATGGATGTGGGTGCCCGATAGTCTCGCTGCATATGAACCGCTAAATCTAGCAACCTGAACCCTGGAATGCTTGCTGGTAATTATTGGTTCCGGCGCACTTTGACAGAGAAAAACTGAACCTGAGCAGAGCAGAGTCAGACGATCCAGCCCCAGTTTGAATTCCTCATGCATGTCGGCGATGATTTGAGTTGGATCTGGTGCATCAGCAGTCCGCTGCACGGCATTGACAAAAATTGCTGCTGCGGTGTCAGCAGGATTGGGTAGAATACCAAACGGACGAGAAACAAGAGCTGGCCACAATCCGCTGGCCAGCATCGCATCGCGAATTGAGTTATGTTCTGCCGATGGCTTGGCCAGTTGCACAACCGGGTTCTTATTGCTTTTTCCTGCCTTGCTGACTACCAGACGGGAAAGCGAACGATGGGCGCCGCGCTCAATCGCCTTCACTTTTCCTGCAATGGGTGAAACAAAACAGATTTCGTCATTGTGTCGATCAGTGAACAGTGTTTGACCAACCGCAACCTTGTCACCAACAGCGACTTTGATAGAGGGCCTAAGCTTTTGAAAATCTGCGCCAAGTAACGCAATATCGGAGACCACGCAGTCCTCGACCTGATTACTTTGGCGTCTGTGCGGAGAAGGCGCAGCTAACCCATTGCGAATCTTGAAATGCTTCAACATGAACTCCGCGCATCATTGATCGATCCAAGCACCCCGGCGCTCTTGATTGTGATGTTAGTAACAGGATGACGGCTGTGATTGATTCAGATCAAGAACACGAAGATGTGTTGGCGTATTGTAGAACGATGTGGAGCTATTTGGAGGGAAGTTATGCGCCGGAACGTCCTAAAACTAGCCATGTCGCTTGTCATGGCGATTGCTTTTTCAACAGGAATTAGTTGGGCACAAGATGACAATGCCGAGGCATTGGACCGGTTGTCGAAAATTGTTGAGGCATGGCGGGCTTCGCCACATGCAGACACAACTGCGGAAGCTTTCACGCACTGGAATGAAGAGGAAGAGGCTGCAATTCCTGGCCGTTGCGCAGTTTGTCATTCGGGTATTGGCTTTAATGATTACGTTTCTGGCGATATGGCGACCGCTGGCGCGATTGACCATCCGGTGGTTCTGGGCAATTTGGTCGATTGCGCGGCTTGTCACGGCGCAGCCGCAACCGCGCTTGCATCAGTGCCGTTTCCGTCTGGTGTGAACGTTGCAAATCCCGGAACATCAGCCATGTGCATGGTCTGCCACCAGGGCCGCGCTTCCACCCAAACAGTTGCCACAGCAATTGATGGACTGGATGAGGATACAGTTTCAACTGACTTGAACTTCATCAATATTCACTATGCTGCAGCTGCCGCAACACAGATGGGATCTGTGACGCGGTCGGGTTATCAATACGAAGGCAAAGAATACAAAGGCCAGTTCAGCCATGTGCCCGACTTTGCACAATGCACGGATTGTCACAGTCCGCATTCGACCAACACCGTCGCACTGGAAAACTGCACACAGTGCCACAAGAATGCCGAGAGCTTTGTCTCCATTCGGATTTCGCCCGCTGATTTCGACGGAGATGGCAACACCACGGAAGGCATCGCAGATCCCATTGAGGATTTGCACGCTCGCCTATATGCGGCAATCCAGTCGTATGCGAGCAGTGTTGTAGATGCGCCAGTCGTCTATGCGCCAGCATCTTATCCATATTTTTTCATCGATGGTGATGCCAATGGTGAGGTGAGTGAGGGAGAGGCAGCTTACCCCAATCGATATCAAAGCTGGACACCGCGTTTGCTGAAAGCTGCGTATAACTATCAGGTCATCGCAAAGGACAAAGGCATCTATACCCACAATCCGCATTATGCACTTCAACTTCTCTACGACAGCCTGGAAGACATGGGGACCATCATCGAGGTTGATATGGCCAACTTGGCGCGCCCGTAGAAGCGAGTTGATGCTGCTGGATTGTAACAGGGATGAGTGAAGCGCGATTTCTCATCGCCTTGGGAGTGCTGTTTCTGGCGGGTCTCGCACTTGATGCGGTGGGACGATTTTCACACATCCCGCGGGTAACACTCCTGATCCTCCTGGGTGCTTTGCTTGGGCCGCCCGTCTTTGATATTTTACCCCCGCAACTGGCTCAGGCCGACAATCTTTTTACCGATGTGGCTCTCACAATGGTCGCCTTTTTGTTGGGCGGCCAGTTAACGCCCTCGACAATCTCAAATCATGGCAAAGAGATCATCCTGATTTCATTGAGCGTTGTAGTGGCATCTCTGGTATTCGTTGCCGGCGGTCTTATGCTGCTTGGTGTTACATCCGCCACGGCCTTGCTACTGGGTTCGATCGCGACCGCAACTGCGCCTGCAGCAACTTTGGATGTTGTCCGGCAATCGGGTCGAAAAGACCGGTTTGCCAATAATATTATGGGTATTGTAGCAATTGATGACGCGTGGGGACTGTTGGCATTTAGCCTGATGGTCACAGCCGCAGGCGTGCTGATCGGCCAGGAAGGCGCAAACAGCCTGTCTCAAGGCGTTTGGGAAGCATCTGGCGCTGTGGTGCTTGGAATTGCGATCGGCATTCCCGCAGCATTCCTTACAGGACGTTTGAAGCCGGGTGAACCGACGCTACTTGAGGCGCTTGGTATCGTAGCCCTATGTGCCGGTTGCGCACACGCCTTGGACGTTTCTTTTTTGCTGACAGGCATTTTGTGCGGAGCCACAATTGTCAATTTGGCGCGCCATCACGATCAGCCATTCAACGAAATCGAGCGAATTGAATGGCCTTTCTTGCTGTTGTTTTTCGTGATGGCGGGTGCTTCGCTAAAAGTTGACATGATGAGCCAGGTCGGCTGGATCGGCGCAGCTTATTTGTGCTTGCGCATAGCCTCACGCATTGTCGGTGGCTTGGTTGGAGCAAACATTGCCGGTCTATCCTCGCGTGAAGGGTTTCTGATCGGCATTGCGCTGATGCCACAAGCAGGCGTCGCAATTGGTATGGCATTGGTGGCGGCAGAAAGGTTTCCACAACTCTCCGAAACACTTCTGGCAATAACCATTGCAAGTACGATAATATTTGAAGTCATAGGACCCGCATGTACACAATGGTCATTGCATGTTGCTCCTCGGGAAACCGAACCAGAGCACAATTGAAGTCAAATGCCTTGGAAATTTACTTTTCCAATTCCATGGATGCAACATATTGACCCTTTTGAGCTGCACTGTTCAAACGTGCCCGCTTGAGCAAAGCTTGTTGGGCAGGCTCGATGTTTTCCGGCTTTCCCAACCAGAGTTGCAGGACCGGCTGCTGCAGAGCTCGTCCGAAGGAAAAAGACAACGACCACGGCGCATCAGGAAAGTTGGCGTTCATGGCGTTCAAATTCGCCGTTGCGGTCTCCGGACTCATACCGCCGGACAGAAAATTGATACTGGGTAGCGCCGCAGGAGCTGTTCGATACAAGATGCGCATTGTTGCCTCTGCGATTTCTTCAGGACTGGATTGTTTCAAACACCTTGATCCATGGGTCACCATGTTCGGTTTTAAAACAATATGCTCAAACACAACATGATGCCGGTGCAAGGCATTGAAAACTTCTGACTGGACCGCTTCAGTCACCCTCGCGCATTGATCCAAGTCGTGATCACCTTCGGTCAGGACTTCTGGCTCAACAATCGGCAAGATACCTTGTTCCTGGCAGATGGCAGCATAGAGTGCCAGCATCTCTGCATTGACACGAATGCCAACCGCAGAAGGAGAATTCCGACCAATCTTGTAGACTGCGCGCCACTTGGCAAACCGCATGCCTAAGCTCTTATATCGTTGAAGGCGTTCAGCAAGTCCATCCAGTCCAAATGTTATGAAATCGTTATTCGACAAGGCGAGGGGAGCCTTTCCCTTGTCCACTTTAATGCCAGGAGTGATGCCACGCCGTTCAAGGGTATCATGAAGCGGTGTACCTTTGGTATCAGTGTGGAAAACCGTTTCGTCGAACTCAATCACACCACTGATATACTTCTCCAGATCAGGCGTGGCGAACAACAACTCCCTGTATGCACGACGGTTGTCCTCAGTGGATTCCACATTGATTGCAGTAAATCGCCTTGCAATTGTCGGCAGTGACTCATCAGCCGCCAATATTCCCTTGCCAGGCTGAACCATCATTTCAATCGTTATCTTTAATTCGTCTGAACTGGTCATGGCTATTCCTTGATGCTGAAATCCGAGAACTCCAGCCGGTCGATCCACCTGCTATGTCGGCAAGTAAACCGCCACAGGCCGTCACAGGATATCTCGTGATTGGGGTCTTGAGTTGACATGCATCAATCAATAGCAAGTCGCCGCCTCCTGGATTGCAAGAACAATTGTGATGGAAACGGAGGCTTAAGTGATTTGAATCTTTCGGAAAAATGCTTCCACATCTTTGCGCTTGCACAGTTCAGTGCCGGTTGTCAGAACCGCTGCACAACCGGCAGCAACTCCATATCTAAAGGCTGATTCAATGGAATTTCCCCGGGAAAGGTGGCAGATCATGGCACCGACAAAACTGTCACCAGCACCCACTGCAGATTGTGTTTCAACCTCGATCGAAGGCAATTGGACAATACCATCTGCATTAGCCAACAGCGCACCATCTACACCGAGACTGATAACAAGGTTTTGGACCGTGCCTTTGGTCAACAGTGCCAAGGCGGCATCCCGCAAGCTTTTGTCGTCCAAATCATGACCGACAAAAACTTCCATTTCGTGACGACTTGGTTTGGCAAGGAAAATGCCACCACTTGCAAATGCCTCGCGCAACGCATCCCCTGACGAATCCAAGACAAACCTGGTACCTGTTTTTTTTGCGATTTCCGCTATTTGCGCATAGATGCTTGTCGGCAAACCACGCGGAAGGCTTCCGCTTGCGACGAGATATTTGCCTTTGAAGCTCTCAACAAAATCCATCAATGGCTGGATTTCGCTGAGGTGAACCTCCGGACCTTCCGGAACAAAACGATATTCAAGCCCAGTGCTCTGTTCTTTCACTACGTAAGATATTCGGACCGGTCCGGCCATCTCGTACCGCTTTTTCTCAATCCCGTGGTTTTCGAGCAGTGCGTCAAAAAGCAGACCTGTCTCACCGCCTGACAAATAGGCCAAGACAGGACTGCCGCCCAAGACTGCAATCACCCTTGCAACATTGATTGCTCCGCCACCCGGATCATATTTAGCATCTCTGGAACGGACCTTATGGGTTGGCTCCACAATGTCTGCAGTAGAGTACACATCAATAGCCGGATTCAGTCCAACGCATAAAATATCACGCATCAGTCAATCGCCATTGCCGGATATACGGGATGAAAGCATGATCTCGTTCGCAACCGACTTACTCCCTCGCACGCTTTCTGCTGCGACACGGGCAGCCTCAAGCTGATTAATTGTCTCGACTTCTCCACTGAGGGTCACATGACCGTCTTCGACTTGAACGTCGATTTCAAATGTTTCCAGCCCAGCATCGACGACTAGCCTGGTTTTTATGGCTAATCTAAGGGCGTTGTCGCCGCGTATGACTGGTTCGAGCGGGGTGGACACGATGGCACGCAGGAGGTCGGCACGGCTAACAATGCCGATCAATTGCTCGTTCTGAACGACAGGAATCCGCTTGATTCCGTTCCGCTCCAAGAGATCTGCGATATGTTCGACAGAGCAGTCCGGGGGAATGCTAATAACCTTGTGGGACATAACATCACTAACACGCCAGCTGTGGCTCTGCACATATTCGCTTGAACGATCAGTTGCCTGCGCATCTGTAACATCAACCAGGAATCCACTGCCCAGTTCGGAACGCCGCATCAAGTCTCCTTCGCTTAGCATTCCAATAAGGGTGCCTCCATCATCAACAACCGGCAGTCCACTCACACCGTGGTCAAGCATTATTTGCGCGGCATGAACAACGCTGTGACCCGATCCCACAGTTACAACGTCGTTGGCCATAATATCCTTTGCTTGCATATCGGAATTCTCCGCTTCTTCTGGTCTTGTGTGGAGCAATAGATGGCCAACTAGTGACCATCGATTAGCAACTTCGTCGCGTCCATCACCTGTCGTGAACACCGCAAATCCCATGAAATACTATTTTGGCATGTGCAAACGCTCCAATGCCAAACTCACTTTGCCATAAACGCAAAATAGGAATGATTTCGAATGCGTTCATTGATCCATGTCACAATGATCGATTTTGAACAGATCGATGCTTCAAAGCGGTGGGCAAGCACAAAACGCTGCCAAGCGTTTGGTCTCAACACGAGGGACTGCTTGATCCAGATTAAAGCAGGTTCGCTTAATTACAGGTAGTTTAGTGAGGAAACTGCTCTGATTGGAAGCCACATGTATCGGCTCTTAAGAAATATGAAATTCAGTTCGGCACGCTATGACAATCGCACTTGAATATCCGAGCTTGTTGGTGGGCTTGATCGGTGGCTTGGCCCTATTCCTCTTTGGAATGGATATCATGACGCGCGCGATGAAACAGGTCGCAGGGGCGTCCTTGAAAATGATTCTTGGCCGAATGACCGGCAACCGCTTTCTGGGATTGGCTGCTGGCATGTCCATAACAGCCATCGTTCAATCATCTTCAATAACCACCGTTCTGCTGGTCGGTTTCATTTCAGCCGGTCTGATGACGACCGGGCAGAGCGTTGCGGTTATCATGGGTGCCAATATTGGCACCACGATTACTGCCCAAATCCTTGCCTTCAATGTCACATCTCTTGCATTGCCCTTGTTGTCGGTGGGCTTCTTTGTTTCCATAATTGCCAAGCGGAAAGCAAACCACGAATATGGGCGCATTCTATTGGGCCTGGGCATGGTATTCTTTGGCATGGCGATCATGTCGGACGCGATGAAGCCATTGCGAAGCTATGAGCCTTTTCTCGCCTTCATGCTGAACCTCGACAATGTATTGTTGGCCGCCTTGGTGGGTGCAGGTTTTACTGCACTGGTTCAGTCGTCATCAGCGACGGCCGGAATATTGATTGTCATGGCAGGGCAGGGACTAATTGGTCTGGAGACTGCAGTTGCACTTGCTTTGGGCGCAAATATTGGTACTTGCGTCACCGCGCTGTTCGCGGCAATCGGCAAGCCGAACGAGGCAGTGCGTGCCGCAGTGGTGCATACGCTGTTCAATGTAGTTGGCGTACTGATTTGGATCGGATTTGTTGACCAACTTGCACAAATGGCACGACTAGTTTCTCCAACAAACCCAGCAGCAAATGTAAGCATGATTCCGCGACAGTTGGCCAATGTGCACACGTTTTTCAATGTATTCAATGCGCTGGTCTTCATCGGGTTTACGCGGCAAATCACCCGATTTGTGGAATGGCTTCTACCCGACCGGACGCAGGTTTTCGAACCGGAATATGCACCTAAACACCTTGATCCCAAATTCCTGGAAGTGCCAGCTATCGCGATTGACGCAGTGAGACTGGAGATATTGCATCTCGGGACACTCGTACAAGATATGTTGGCAAAAGCGATTCCAGCTGTAACCACCGGTACCCCCCTCGACATTGATCAATTAAGGGTTATGGACCGGCCTGTTGACCTGCTCCATCGTGAAATCGTCGGCTACATGCGCAAAATAAGTCTCACCAGCCTGCCAGCCAAGCAGTCAGATCTGCTCATGGGATTGATACAAATCGCAAATGATCTGGAACACATCGGTGATCATATTGCCACCGGCATGGTGACCTCAGCTCGAAAAAGAACTGATGAGAATGTAACGATCAGCCCCACCACTGCTGCTGTGATCGCAGGACTGCATGACGAAGTGATGGAAGCATTCGCAGGCTTGCTTGAAGCTTTGAAGAGCGAGGATGCAAACGCTGCAGTTAAGGTACGGAGTATGAAGGCCGGGTTTTCTTCGCTCATTGAAGGTATTGCTGGCCATCAGATCGAACGTTTGCGTGCTGATGAACCAAAACGGCTGCTCACTTACACCAGAGAGATCGAATTATCGGAGACTCTGGACGATATCTTCAGGGTCATTCGCCGAATTGCCAGAACGGAAATCACCATTCTGGACAGGTGACCTCCCATTTCAACCACCTCAGCGCAAAGTCGGTGACTGTGATCTACGTCAATATTGCTCGCCCTTCTAAGTGTTATTCTCGAGGGTTCCAAGGGAACAAGGAGATCAAAATGACCAAAACATTGGTCAGCATCGGGAATTACGGCCTTATGATTGGAGTTTCCTTCCATTTCTGCTTTTCAAAGCCCGACCCTTTGAAATCCCCAAGTCGTGTGGGGGCGGGGATATGACCGGACTGCGCTTGGTTGGTGTCGAAAAGTTCTATGGAAACAATCATGTATTGCAGGATGTAAACCTGACGGTTCCAAGCGGAGATTTCGTGGTGATTGTTGGTCCATCAGGATGTGGAAAAACAACATTGCTGCGCGTCGTTGCGGGACTTGAAAAGATCGATGATGGACGAATTGAAATAGACGGGGCGGTGGTTAATGACCTACCTCCCTCCAGCCGCCACGTGGCGATGGTATTTCAGAGCTATGCTCTCTACCCCCATCTAACTGTCTTCGAAAATTTGGCGTTTTCCTTGCGGCTTGAGGGCACTTCTGAAGCGGAGACTGCGCGTCGAATTGATGAAGTTTTCAATATGCTTTCATTGAGTGAATACGCTGATCGCAAACCATCCGCACTCTCCGGTGGACAAAGGCAAAGGGTCGCCCTCGGTCGTGCACTGGTTCGGAAACCAGCTCTGTTTCTTTTTGACGAGCCATTGTCCAATCTTGATGCCGCATTGAGAATGAACACACGTATCGAAGTTGCAAAAATACATCGTGAGTTGGGAACCAGCATCATATATGTCACCCACGACCAAACAGAAGCGATGACGCTTGCAGACAAAATCGTTGTGATGCGCGAAGGTCGCATAGAGCAGGTTGGATCGCCATTGGAACTCTATAACGAGCCGGTCAATCAGTTTGTCGCAAGTTTTTTGGGCTCACCGGCGATGAACTTCTTCAAGGCTGAAATCCTCTCAATAGAAGACGCTGAAACAATTGGGATTCGGCCACAACATTTACGCTTGGAGCAGCCTGGCAGGCTTACCGGAAAAGCAATACACTACGAGCGGTTGGGCAGCGACACGCATCTGATTGTTGATATTGGCCAGGAAGAACCGCTTATCGTCCGCCTTGTCGGACAGCAGGAATTTGACCTGAATTCAACCATCTCACTAGACTTTGATGATGGGAATGCTCTCTTTTTCGACGAAAATGGTGAGCGCATCCAACTGCAAAATCAACCTCAAGTGACTACCATGAGGCAACAAAAGCAATCTTGAATTTCCGTCTTGTGTGGGTTTGATCGGCCAGTCACTGCGTCACTGGAATATCCGTGATACGGCGTAGCGCTTCAATTTACTTCTGCGATTAACTGTCGCTCTCCAATCGAACAAACCAGCCGCATCACAGGGTTTGATGGCACATGCCGGGCAATTGCGACGACTTAATTGATAAGTTGCTTGCTCGCGCTTTTTTGTTTCAATCCATTGATGGCGATCAATTTTGCATTATTGGGTCCTTTTATAGTATCATAGAGAAATATGAGGGTGGGATATCGTTTTTATGCGGCGCGTTTTTGCGTCGATGTTCCAGTTCTAGTGTAAGATTATTCTCTGTGTTTCTCGGGGACTCCAATGTGAGGGTGCTTCGATGCAAACAAACGAAATAACAAACAACAAATCCAATTTTCCTACTTTGCCAGCCAAGACCAAGCAACGCCACAACGCGCCAGACGTAGTCGTCTGCTTAGATGATGACGAAACGTCAATTCATTTGGTTCGACACGCGCAAGCTGTTGCGATGTCTTTGGGTGGCAGGGTTAACCTCTTGCGCGTTATAGAGCCGCCTACAAGCCACAGAGTGCCGTTCGATCCAATTGAATGGGAGATCAACAGGCAGGAAGTCCGGGCTTCACTGGAGCGCATGGCAAAAAGCCTCGGCGATGACGGTGAAAACATTGAACTGAATGTACAGGAAGGCAATTCCGTTGACGAGATTTACGGGTTCGTTTCAAAACGGCCTCAAGACATAATCGCAATATTCAGACAAACGGGAGTTGGTAGCAAAACCTTCAGTTCACTTGGAGCATTTTACGAATCGAACGTGGGTTCAATTCTTATGATACCCGCGGATTCACCACGTCAGCAAACTGATCACTACACGAAAATTTTCGTCCCCTTGGACGGCTCGTCCAGAGCTGAAACTGCCATCCCGAAGGCCATTAGAATAGCAAAAGCAAACGAAGCGGAGTTGGTGCTTTGCCATGTGACGCCGCATGCCGGGCTTACACAGATTGCTCCAATTGATCCTGAAGCGCTTAACATCTCCCATCAGGTCGACCGGCACAACAAAAGAGTAGCAAACGAATACTTGCGCCGAATAGAGTCGCAAGTTGGTGTTTGTGGCATTCAAACTTCATCCTGTGTTGTTGCCGGCGAAGATGTACGCCGGGCTCTAACTCGGGAAATCGAACACCGAATGGTCGGGCTCGTCGTCTTGTCATCACACGGTCAAAGCGGGCATACGGACGCGGCTGTCGGCGATATCGCGGGTTTCATACTCAGTCGTTGTCCTGTCCCTGTATTGATGGTCAGGCAGGCCGGAAAATACGGAACTCGGCACATTTTCTCGGGCACCCAATCCGCAGGTGTCAGAAGCCCTTCTATCGGTGCGCAATGAATGAACATATTGCCACATCCGAGCAGCAAGATGACAAGAGGGAAAATGAGGCGAGGGAACTTGCCCTCTCTCACATCACAAATACGGCTCAACCGTTAAAAGTCGCCGCATACGAAAATCTTGCCTCGATATCAAAATGGCTAACCGACGTGCGCAACTACTGTCTTGATCCTGAGCCAGATGATGCGCGTGCCGCCGACTGGCTACTTGATAATGACTATCATATCGCACGCACACTACGAAATCTGAAGCAGGACCTTCCTCAGGATTTTTACAATAAACTCCCCGCGCTTGAACAAGGCGCCGAGGGTTCAATCCCGAGGGTTTTTGAATTGGCCCATGCCATAGTCAAGTCCGCTCATTCACATCTGAATATGGATTCAATAGTCAGTTTTGTCTGCGACTATCAAACGGTTTCCAAGCTGACAAATGCAGAACTTTGGGCACTTCCATCGATGCTTCAATTGTGCTGTTTGGAGCAACTGATTGATGGGTTCTATCAACTAAACGACATCATAGAACCGTCTTTTCAAGTCAGTCATTTTGCGGTCGAGGGACGGTCGAGCGAACCCATTGACCGAATTGCAAACAGTATCACCAATCTGATTGCCTTGCATTCGATAAAGTGGCCAGACTTCATCGACCAGACAAGTCCGATCGAAGCCATTCTGAAGCAAGACCCTGCTGCAATCTACTCATTGATGACTGCCGAAACGCGCATTCAATACAGAGATGTTGTAGAGCAGTTGGCTGAACGATCCCATTGCAGTGAAACGGCGCTTGCAAATATCGTTATTCATCTGGCTGCAGCGCCAAACAATTCGTCTCCCGAAAACCATGTGGGATATTGGCTTATCGGCCAGGGCCGGACCTCACTGGAATCAGAAATAAGCTACAAGCTTTCAGTCGGAGAACGGGTTGGAAGAGTAGCAAAAAAATACGCTCAACCCCTCTATGCTAGCGCTATCGTAATTGGTGTGATTTTGGCTCTGCTGATTCCGGCCCAAATTCTGTCGTCCAGCAACGCAAACGCCTGGCAGTGGTTTGTTGCAATGTTTGTCATGCTGCTTCCAGCTGCAGTCCTCAGTGTGACTTTGGTCCATTGGATGATTGGTCAAATAACTTCGCCCAAAACGCTGCCAGCGCTCGACTACAAAAAGAAAATATCTGCCGACTCACCGACAGCAATTGTGGTGCCTATAATTCTGGCTTCTGTTGCAGAGGTGGACCAATTGATGGAAGATCTTGAGGTTCGGTGGCTATCAAATGCAGATCCAATGTTACGGTTCGTCGTCCTGTCGGATTTTAGAGACTCCAGCACTCAGTCCGAACCGGAAGATGCGGAACTGGAACAATGCTTAGCAGCACATATTGAGCGTCTCAACGATCGCTATCCAGCCTATCGTGATGGACCGTTTTTCCTCATGCATCGATCTCGGCAGTATAACGAAGCCGAGCAATGCTGGATGGGATGGGAGCGAAAACGAGGCAAGCTCACACAATTCAATAAGTTCGTGCTGGGTGACAGCCAAGCAGGATTCTCACTTCTTTCCAAAAATTGCGAAAATTTGCGTGGAACCCGTTTCGCCGTTGTACTCGACGCAGACACGCAACTTCCGCCAGGCAGTGCAGCAAGAATGGTTGGCATGTTGGCGCACCCGCTCAACACCGCACAGCTTGATGAAACAACGGGGCGCGTGAAATCAGGGTACACCATCCTTCAACCGCGAATTGAAATACTACCCGGGCAAGGTTCCGGCACTCTGTTCTCCCATATGTACTCTGGGGACACAGCGATAGACATCTACTCCCGGGCGGTATCGGATGTTTATCAAGATCTGTTCGATACCGGCATATTTGTCGGTAAAGGCATCTATGACATCAAAGCCTTCGAACAAACGATTGCTGGTCGCATCCCGGAAAATTCAATTCTAAGCCATGATCTATTCGAAGGCATTCATGGACGCACAGCCCTTGCCAGTAATATTGTCCTATACGAGGACTTCCCGACTACGTATCAGCAATACGCCATGCGTCTCCATCGCTGGATACGCGGTGATTGGCAACTGCTCCCCTGGCTTACCCGGCGGGTTCCAGGCGAAAACAACCAAACGCTCGAAAACAGATTGTCACTGCTCGACCGGTGGAAGATATTAGACAACCTGCGTAGGAGTTTGACCCCACCAGCTCTGCTTTTGTTCTTTGTTGGCGGTTGGTTGCTCTTGCCCGGTAGCGCTCTTCTTTGGACGTTGCTCGCTCTTGCTGCGCCAGGTAGTTACCTGATCGGTGAGATATTTGCTGTACTGACAGGAGGAATAAGAGAGGGCTTTGTCAGTGATGCCCTCCATCGATTCACCGAGCGTGGCGGCCGTTGGTTCTTGGCTATTACATTTCTTGTCAGCGATACCTTGATTGCTCTGGACGCCGTCCTGAGAACGCTTTGGCGATTGTTTGTATCCCATCAAAATTTGCTGGAATGGAGGTCCGCCGCCCACACTGTTTCAGAAACTGCGAAAGTCAGCGCTAGGCTGTCTGCATGGCGTATGATGTGGCCTTCAACCGTATTTGCGGCAATGCTCGGATTGAATTTTGCGATCTATGACATTGCAACGCTACTGCCTGCTGCGCCAATCCTTGCACTTTGGCTATTGGCACCCGAAATCGCCGCCCTTGGGGCTCGCAAGAGACAAATCAGACAAAGGACTTTGGATGACAACCAGAAAGTGTTCCTGAGGCACATAGCGAGACGCACCTGGCATTTTTTTGAGACTTTTGCTGGTCCCAACGATCACTGGCTCCCCCCCGATAATTTCCAGGAAGAACCCAATGGTGTGATTGCACACCGTACATCTCCAACAAATATTGGAATGTTGCTCGTTTCTGCGCTCGCTGCAAAGGACTTTGGATTCATAACCACGGGCGACTTTTTGCTCCGTTCGCGCAATACACTGGACACTCTCGACCGTTTGGAGCGTCACAGGGGACATATTCTCAATTGGTACGACACAAAAACGCTTACGCCGCTTGAACCCCAATATGTTTCGACAGTCGACAGCGGAAACCTTGCAATTGCGCTGATCACTTTAAAAAATGGCTGTCTGGAAAGTCCGGGCAATTCGGCCATCAGCGCCGAGTGCTGGCAAGGTTTGGTCGATACTATTGACTTGCTGGTCATTGCGGTCCGACAACTGCCTGAACATGACGCAGAAACCATTGACCGTTTTGAGTTGCAACTCAAAGATCAACTCAAGAGCACTTCGGAAACACCCGCCCGATGGGCTGAGATTCTTGATGGATTTGCAAGCAGTTCTTGGGCAGACTTTGAGAAAAGCATCAAAACCAGCATTGAGCAGTTTGATGACATTCAACCTGCATTGCTTGGCGAGATCCACACCTGGCTCGATCGCACCAACCATCACCTACGAGCCATGCGTCGGGAACTCGACTATTATTTCCCCTGGCATTTGACACTGTCGGATCCTCCAAGCAGCGCAAATGCACTGATCGACAATTGGGCGGACCGAATATCGGTTGGACTACCCCTGGCGCAAACCGTTGAGGGGTTAATGGAGTGTCTCAGTGACACACGTACAGCGCTATCAAGAAATGATATTGATTTGCAAACAAAGGACTGGCTCAAACAGCTTGAAACTGAGTTTGAATCCGGTGTCGAGCGACACAAAACACTTCTTGACGAACTGAAAGATATCGCACGGCGAGCTGACCAGCTTGCCTTTGGGATGGATTTTTCTTTCCTCTACGATCCCAGAGTACGTCTCTTTGTCGTCGGGCACAATATCAGTTCGGGAGCGCGCGATACCAGTCACTATGATTTGCTGGCCACCGAGGCTCGGCTAGCCAGTTTTTTTGCCTTAGCCAAACAAGACGTACCCTTGGAGCATTGGTACTTCCTCAGTCGACCCATAACGCGATTAAACGGAAAGCCATCCGTTTTGTCGTGGAATGGCTCCATGTTTGAGTATCTGATGCCACCCATTTTTTTGCCGACCAGAAGAGACACATTGTTGGGGGAGAGCGAACTCACAGCCGTCGATTATCAAATCCGATATGCCGGACAACGCGGTGTGCCATGGGGTATTTCGGAGAGCGCGTTTGGTGTTACCGATTCAGATAAAAATTATCAGTATCGCGCGTTTGGTGTCCCCGGTTTGGGTTTGCGCCGTGGGCTGACGGAAGATCTGGTTATTGCACCTTACGCAAGTGCGCTAGCTTTATGTGTGTCGCCGGTAAAAGCCGTAGATAACATGCGCAAGCTCAAGGATCTTGGTTCGGTGACAACCTATGGTTTTTGGGAGGCACTGGATTTCACACCGGGACGCGCGTCAGAGACACGGTCGTTCCTGCCAGTCAAGACCTATATGGCGCACCACCAAGGCATGATCCTCGCTGCAATTACCAACGTGCTGAAATCAGACATCCTGGTAGGTCGGACACTTCGTGAGAAATCGCTCAAGGCGATGGATTTGCTTCTGCAGGAGCGGGTGCCTTGGGAAATCCCGATTGAGAAGGGTCGGATTGACGAAAGCTGGGAGCATCATGAGGGAGATCGAGCTGTATCAATTCCGCCGCCCTGGATACCCTCGCCACAATCATCAGTTCCGCAAATGCATGTGATGGGCAATGGTCGACTATCAGCGATCGTATCGGAGTCTGGTGGAGGTGGAATCTCTTGGCAGGACAGCGCCATAACCAGGTGGCTGCCTGATCCAACCCAAGATAATCATGGGTACTGGCTGTATGTTCAAGATGAAGACGATGAACGGGCTTGGTCGGTAGGACGGCAACCTGTCGGGCTGCTAGACGGCACAGTCAAGACAGTGTTTCACCAGCACATGGTGGAATTCATCCGGCAATGTGCTGATGTCTCCATCAGAATGGAAACCACGATAGCGCCATTCGACGACGTTGAGGTTAGGCGTATCACTATTACCAATCAAGGCGAAGCGTCCAGGAAGCTCAAAGTTACAAGTTATGCAGAAGTCGTGCTTGCGCCGGCTCGGGATGATGAGCGTCATCCTGCATTCAGCAAACTATTTGTTGGAAGCACATACTTGACCAATCAGAAAGCATTGCTGTTTGAGCGTAAGCCAAGACGCCCGGAAACAACCCCACCTGCACTTGTGCACAGATTGGTCTCTGCTGATCATGATGTAAAACTGGAAAGCTATGAAACAAGCCGCGCACGATTCATTGGGCGCAACCAGAGTGACAAATTTCCAGTCGGCTTGAAACAAGGGCTATCGCGCCAAACCGGTTGGACATTAGATCCGGTTATGGCACTGCAAACGAGCATTATGCTTCAGCCCGCTGAGACAAAACAGTTTTACCTTCTGACTGTAGTGGGTGATACACGCGCACATGCGGTCCAGCTTTCCGAGAAATTTGAAGCTACAGATCTGAATAGAGTGTTCCGTGATTCGGCACTGGAGACCTCCAGGCGAATTCATAAGCATGAGATCGATCCCGTTCATTTGCCTGCAATGCAGGTATTGTCATCGCTTTTGCTGCAACCATCCGCAGCTCTGCGCATTCAAGACGATAGAAATGTGACGACGACCATAAGTCAGTCCGATCTTTGGCGCTTCGGCATATCAGGCGATTTGCCAATTCTTGTTCTTGTCATGAAAGACGAAGTTGAGGTCAGTCTTCTCAACATCCTGATTAAAGCGCAGAGAATTTGGCATGAAACTGGATTTCAGTCAGATCTGGTGATCTTGCGTTCAGGACTTGCAGGTTATGAGGAACCGTTGCGCGAACGGATTCTTTCAGTTCTGCGAGACACCCATTCAGAAGGGTTTTTGGGTCGTCGCGGTGGTATTCATTTGTTATCGGCTGATCAAATGACCAATGCACTTCAAAAAGGACTGCTTTTGTCAGCGCATATTGTTCTGAACGATGATGGAACAGACTTGGTTGAACAATTGGATCTTGTCCTGGAACACAGGGAAACCAAGCCAATTTTCGAACCCAATTTGACTACCAACTACAAAAACACTTCAGCGCTTGAAAGACCGGTCGATCTCAAATTCGACAACTCCTATGGCGGGTTTGACGTAGATGCAGGCGAATATGTGATTCATCTCAAAGGCGGACAACATAGTCCGGCCCCATGGTGCAACGTCATCGCAAACACAAAATTTGGTACGATAGTCTGCGAAACTGGTCTCGGGTTTTCCTGGGCGACAAACAGTGGTGAATACAGAATTACACCGTGGTCAAATGACCCGGTTGCCAACACACCTGGAGAAGTTCTCTATCTGAGGGATGAAATCACCGGACGGGTATGGACAGTGACTCCCACACCGTTGGGCAACAAGTTCGATTGTCAGATCAGGCACGGCAAGGGATACACAATCTGGAAGCAAAACAGCCACGACCTGGAGCAGGAACTGCAGGTGTTTGTCCCGCCAGATGACAGCGTGAAACTGGTGCGGCTGCGACTTAAAAACCACGCCGACCATGACCGGCGCATGACAACAACCTACTATGTCGAATGGTTGCTCGGTGCTCTGGGAAGCGCATCAAAACCGAATGTGAACTGCATTTATCATCCTTCCACACATTCGATCATTGCGAACAATAATTGGAATCCGGAGTTTGCTGGGCGCTTTGCCTTTTTGACGGCTTCAGAAGTCCCGCACAGCATAACTGGGGACCGTCATGATTTTTTGGGGCGGGAAGGCGATTTAACCAAACCCGCCGGCATCTTGCAGTGGGATCTTGGTGGAAATTTTACATCGGGTGGAGATTCTTGCGCTGCGTATCAGGTCTATGTTGAAATCAAGGCCGGAGCAATCGAGGATGTTATTTTCGTATTGGGCGAAGCCCGGGATTTGGACCAATTGAAGGAGATAACGGAGCGCTGGCAACAACCCGAGGAAGTTGACCGTGCCTTTAATGAATTGGCGGAGTTCTGGCGCTCCAGGCTCGATGCCGTTCAAGTGAAAACGCCCGATCCGGCATTTGACCTGATGGTCAATCATTGGCTGCCATATCAAAACATATCATCGAGAATCTTCGCGCGCGCAGGATTTTATCAAGCTGGCGGTGCATTTGGTTATAGAGATCAACTGCAGGACATGCTGGCCCTAATACAAACCGATCCTGCCATGGTGCGAAACCACATTCTATACGCTGCAGGTTCGCAATTTGATGCCGGCGACGCACTGCACTGGTGGCACCCTCCAGCTGGACGAGGTGTGCGCACCAGGTGTTCCGATGACTATATCTGGCTTGCTTATGTGACTGCAGAATACATACAGAAAACCGGTGACAGGTCCATATTGGACTTCGAGGTTCAATTCCTGAGCGGTGCTGAGTTAGCCGCCGAAGAGGATGATCGCTACGCGCTTTTCGAGAAGGGAGAATACGGCACGCTGTTTGAGCACTGTTCCCGAGCATTGGACCGCATGATGGTTACTGGCCGTCATGATTTACCTCTGATCGGCACGGGGGATTGGAATGATGGCATGGATAGGATTGGCGATAAGGGACGCGGCGAAAGCACTTGGTTAGCATGGTTCCAAATTGCGACCATTGGTAAATTCTCTCCCATCGCACGCAAGCAAGGGTTTGAGGAGAGGGCGGAACGGTGGGAGCGCCACGCAGCAATGCTTGAGAAAGCCATTGAACATCATGCGTGGGACGGCGATTGGTTCATACGAGCTTTCGACGACGCGGGTGAACCATGGGGGTCTCATGAAAACGTCGAATGCCAGATTGATTCAATTGCACAATCCTGGAGCGTGCTGTCGGGTGTAAATGTCGGCGAACGCACCACCAAGGCGATGGAATCTGCCTATAACCGCCTGGTGCATGCGGAAGTCCGGCTGGTTCAATTGCTTGATCCACCATTTTCAAAAAGCGATCGTGATCCGGGATATATTCAGTCGTATCCACCTGGCATCCGTGAAAACGGGGGACAGTACACACATGCAGCAGCGTGGTTGGGATGTGCATTTGCCAAGCTGGGTGATGGCGACAAGGCATGGCAGATTTTTGACATCATTAATCCGATTGGTCGAACAGCCGACAAACAAGGCGCTGATCACTACTTGATCGAACCCTATGTTCTTCCCGGCGATGTGTCTGGCGGAGATGTCCTCACTGGGCGCGGCGGCTGGTCCTGGTATACCGGATCTGCAAGTTGGACGTGGAAATTGGCAGTCGAAGGCATTTGCGGACTCGAGGTGAGCAATACCTATCTGCGTATCAATCCTGCAATTCCCAAGGATTGGGAAAAGGTTGAGATCAAGTTGCACAACAAGCGCGGCAATCTGTTGATCGAAGTCCAGAATCCGGATCATGTTGGCAACGGTGTATCGTGGATAAAGGTCGATGGACAGACGATTAAGGGCGAAGCAATCAGATTTCCCGGCAAAGGAAAATCTCGTCATGTGGTCGTGCGAATGGGTCGCTGAGTTCGAATTCAAACAGTGAGAAAACCGGTTGTTCAACGTTTGATCCTGGTCAACAATCGGTGGGTTCCCTTCGCTTACACTAAATTACCAGTTTTCAGCTGCAGGATTGGAATCATGCCCGATAACGAACCAAAAAAGCAGAACAAGGGACCAGGGTGGCCACAATGGCAACTTGGGATCATGCTTTTCAGTTTCCTGCTTACAATGCTTGTTTGGAGCGCTCTCATAGGGACGGCTCCGGATCAAACATCGATTCCCTACAGCGAAATCAAGCAAATGATACGGGATGGCCGGGTCAATTCCGCCACTCTGCTGGAACATGACATTGTCATCGAAACGAGTGAAAGTACTGCGTCTGAGGGCGAAAAATTCCGGGCAACAATTCCTTCTCAAGGCGATCCTGAACTGTTGCCACTATTGGAAGATCGCCAGATTGAAATTCAGGCAGAGGCGCCCACAGGCACCTCAATATTTGCTTATATCTTGCCTTGGGTGATTATCCTCGGCTTCTATTTATGGTTGCAACGGCGGATGTTCACAAATGTTGCTGGAGGTCCAGGGGGCGTTGCAGGCGGGCTACTGGGAGGTCGTTTTGCCAAGCCCAACTTAACCTATGAAAAGGTGACATTCGCCGATGTCGCCGGACAGGACCAAGCCAAGAAGGAAGTGGCCGAACTGGTCGAGTTTCTCCGGGAACCGGAACGCTTTGAGCGCGTGGGTGCCGAGGTTCCACATGGCGTTCTGCTGGTCGGACCGCCCGGCACCGGAAAGACTTTGTTGGCCAAAGCCTTGGCGGGCGAAGCTGATGTACCATTCTTTTCTACCTCTGGCTCGGAGTTCATAGAAATATTCGTCGGA
>CAJHZC010000169.1_pt1 | contig 30767 bp, 29 predicted proteins | sample 9198911 | NCBI WGS metagenome assembly CAJHZC01 (sample SAMEA7708336, study PRJEB35096) | sediment metagenome | biome: marine neritic benthic zone biome [ENVO:01000025]; feature: sediment [ENVO:00002007]; material: shallow marine sediment [ENVO:03000034] sea grass bed [ENVO_01000059] ...
CCAGGCGGGTGACCGGGCCGCAAAGGCGGCAGCTTGATCCGGTCTTTCGCTTGCTCACATTGCGCCTGGTAGCGCGCCAGCCGCCGCGCCTGAGCGGGCAGATCGTCAAGGGCGCGCTGCATCGCATGCATGCGCCGGATCAGTGACGTGGCATCCAATGGCGTGTCTGATGCATTGTCCGGCAAGACATCGCCGAAGGCCACATCGACAAGGCCGGGCACGGAAATGCGTGGCGGCATCTTTGTGATCTGGCGGCGGGGGCCGGTTTCGATTTTTTTGCGTGGATCGACCAGCGGAAAACGCGGCACAGGGCTTTGGCGCATGCGCGCAAATTGGGCGAAATCTGGCAGCGTGCGGGCACGATTGGGAAGGCGCGCTGTGGCCCCGCGCGCGGCGATGATGAAGATCAGCCGCCGCAGGGCGGCTTCTGCCGGGCGCAAGAGCCGCAGGATCGACCGCCGCACCGACCGGTCAAGCAGAAACGGGCCGTCCGTCAGCGACATGCGCCCGCGCGGCGGCACCAGCCCGGCCTGCGCAAACAGGCTGGCGATAATGCCGATCAGTGCCTCACGGTTTTTTCGGATGACCAATGCCCAGTCCATAGATGCCTCTTGCGCGTTTGGCAGGCATTATGGGTGAGGGTGGGGAAAGTTGGATAAGTTTTTTGGGGGGCACCCGGAGCTGTTGTTCGTCTGGCGTGCTTTTAAGGTCGGCTGTGAGCCCAAATTGAACGCAAAAATGGCACTGCAACAGAGTGCTACTCAGGGATACGTCAGCAGCAGCCAAGGAGGATGTTTCCCAGACCTTTGCACCGTTGACATGAATCAATGCGGCCGCTGGTGGTCACGTTGAGGATCGGCAAAGGGCCGGTGGGGGCGTGGATCATGCTCAGTTTCTGCCGGCGGCCTTGGGAGTAAAGAGGAGCAAAGACATGTTAGAGCGGCTTTTCTTGGCCATCGTGATGTCTTTGGCATTTCTGATTCCAATTCCCTCCCTTGCGCAAGTGTCAATCGAAGATCGACTGGCCCCCGGACAACCACTTGTGGTTATCGCGCACAAGGCCGTGGGTGCGCGCGCCCCGGAAAATTCGCTGGCTGGTATTCGCCACGCGATTGAACGCGGCGTCGATATGGTGGAAATCGATGTCCAGATTACCCACGAGGGCGCCTACATCCTGATGCACGACGCGACCCTGACCGGGACGACCAATGTGAGGAATCTGTTTCCCGATGGTTCTCCGGAACGCGACCCGTCTGACCCTCTTGCCCATCAGTATGCAGTTCGCGATTTCACGCTAGATGACATTGCGCGGTTGCGGCTGAGCGATCCGAATGGTGGAGATCATCCAGTCCCGACCCTGGATGAAGCACTCGAATTGGCCGAAGGTCGATTGCTAATGCTTGTGGAACTCAAGAACTGGGAGATCGCAAGCCTGGCGTCATTGCTCAGACGCTTTGACACGCGCAACCTATTGCTGTGGGCCCAAGGGAACCGGCGGAAACTAAGGGACACCGCCGTTGGCGCTGGAATAGGGGTCGCCATTGATCTGTCATACGCGCAGGACATCGGCGCCCGGATTGACCGTGAGCTCCAGTTTTTCGGCCCTTTGCTCAAGTCAGTAGGAGTCAGTTTCTCCGAGCTCACGCCGGAACTCGTCTCGATTGTTGAAGCCCGCGGGGTAAGGGTCGACGTAGATACGAGGTTCCACGAAGTCCTTGAACCCGACGGTTCCGTGGCACCATGGGTGCAGACAACTCTAGATAGCGGTGCGGCGGCCGTCTGGACACGACAGCCCGACGCGCTGCTCGTGGCACTCGGCCGGTAAAGCAGGAGCCAGAGACACCCATCGGAAGCGGCGAAATTGGCAACTGACGTAGGACTAGGGTCCGCTTCGTCCGCCTAGCTGTCGTTCAAAGGTTTTTCAGCGAATGTCCCCATCCCACTGCACTGGCGCTTGTTCTAGACAAGCACTTGGGTGACGGAATGGTTATGCATCACCGCGTCCCAAGGCACTCGGTTGCGATGCACCAGAAATTCCAACAAAGTGCTGCTTCAGCCATTGACCAGCGCCAGCACCAGCTGGTGCACATTGCCGCCCTTGGACATTTCCACACGGTCAAATTCGCGCGACTGGCGTGTATAGGCATCAAAGGCGGCCTTGACGTTTTTCAACACATCGGCGCGCAATCGGGTGCAATTGCCGTCATCGGTCTGCGTGGTCAGGCCGACGGTCTGGTTGATGATGTTCTGGGTCATGGTTTTGAGCATCGCGCCGTGCTGCAGCTCATGGGCCTTGATGCCTGCATAAAATGTGTTCCAGCGCTGTTCAGTCTGGCCGCCCAGCTTCGTGCCGGGCCGGGGCAATGCGTAGGTGATGCTCAAGAAGGGCAGGGCGGAAGCCAGCGTGCAGCCCTTGCCGCGGCGCTGGTAATCGCGGCGCCATTTCAGATCCCAATTGGTCAGCGCAATGGCGCGGGTGCCGGTCGAGGTTTGGGGGCCCCTGTCGCCGATCGATTGATACAGCTTGAGCGGCGTTGAGCCTGAAATCGCATAATGGGCGGTGCTTTCGGTGGCTTGCCAGTCAGCTGCGCCTGCCGGTGTGGCCAGCGCCAGCACGGCGATGGTCACGGCTGTGAGTGCACCCTTCATGTTGGCTCCCGGCTGTGGTCAGGCGTATTTCTCGCGCACCCATTTGATGGCGTTGCGCATCAGATCCAGGATGGCATAGATGATCCACAGCGCAATGAAAATGGCCGGCGCGTAAAAGACTGTGGCCATCAGCCACATGCCGGTGCCCAGCGCGGTTGGCACGAAGACCGAGGCGACGATGACATAGATCGCGGCCAGCAGCGCCGTGACGCCATTGGGCAGCGGCAGGATGTATTTGAGCGCGATCGCCGAAATGATGACCAGAAGTTCCATGGATTATTCCCCCGATTGTGCCTGGTGCTGCGAGCGGCCCCAAATTGGCTTGATGAATTTGGATTTCAGCCATCCAAGCGGCACGAGAAACAAATAAATCAGCCCGAAAATGCCCGGCGAGACGATGATGACCAGCGTTCCGTCGACATTGATGGCCGGGTTGTGCACGAGATAGCCGATCGCTGCGATTCCGACCGTGATCGCCAGCGCGATCTTCCAATGGGCGAGGTCTGTCATCAGGCGGGCGGTGATGGCCGCCACAAGGATGAGCAGGAACAGGATCATGTCAATGCCTCCGACTAACCGCTTGACCCTGCCATAAAAAGGTTGATTGGCAGTGAATCGGGCGCGCGAAATCCATCCAGTTGCACATTTCAGGCGCTGAAGCGGTCAGGGATATGGTGATCCGGGGCGTGGGGCGCTCTTATGTCCGGGATGCTATGAGGGGCTGCAATGGATCGATGTTGACCAAAGTTCTACGGCCATAAATGTCGGGCCGATGCCAAATGAGCGATGATAGTTCAGCCAAAGCCAGACAATATCACAATTGGAATGGTGTCCAGTCCGCACCTGTCAGCTCCCGCAAGAATGCTACGCGCCGCATCGTTGCTCTGGCTTGGCAAACTGTGCAGATCACACTGTGCCTTCTGTGCTGTAGATCGCATGTCTGGTTCTGCCAAGGCGGAGACGGCATACGTTTCGCAGAAGAGCGTTGGACAATCGATATTTGAAGCGAAAAACCCCCGCCGATTGCTGGGTCGACGGGGGTTAACTTTGTGAGGCGCCGCTCGAACGGTAAACGTGCGGACCCCACATATTCACCGCAGGGAAGGATAATCCAAGTCGGTGATCGGACAGAACTGCAGACACAGTTCAACTCTAAATTCTTAGTCTCTGAAGCTTTTACTTATTGGACCAGTTTGCGGATAACGTTGCTTACGTAAGGTAAGTCAAACCCATGAAGTCAAATTCACAGCTATATAATCTAAACAAGTAAGAACTGTCCAAAGTGTAAGAAATAGCACTTGACTATAGACAAAAACAGACAAGGAAACCTTGTCGATTGTAGGTCCTGTTGACAAACTGGATTTGGAACACGGTATGCGCAAAAACAGTTCGATTTTAGAAGCAAGGCCGCAGGCAAGGCATTTCCTTTTCAAGGCATTGCGCCGCGAAAGCGGACTGTTTTTGCCATATCTTGAAAAGACGCTGCGGAATTCCTCACTGAATGCGTTGAAAAGCCCTTATGGTGATTGGCACCATGGCGGTCTTTTCGCCTGTTCAGAGAACAATTCTTGCATGCGGCGTGTCCGAAACCAGTTTGTCAACAGGACCTAAGCTACCGCTTGCGCTTGGGCACATTGCCATGGGCTGCGCCGTCCGATGACAGACCCTTGTCGGCATCCTCGGTCCAGGTCTTGCGCGGTTGCGACCAGCGGTTTTTGCCATCGCTCGCGGAAGGCTTGCTCCCGCGCACTGGCGCGGACGGGCGGTCGCCCTTTTGCGGAGGGAGCGGTTTTTCGGTGCGACCGACGGTCATTTCATCGAGCGTGTTCTTCTTGAATAGTGTTTCGTTCGCTGAAGGCTCACTCCCGCGCGAAGGCGCGGACGGACGGTCGTCCTTTTTTGCTTTTACAGGTTTGCCTTTTGCCTTGCGCTTGCGCTCATCCTGCGTGTTCTCGATGCCGGTATTGCGTGCCAGGGGATCATCCATCACGGCGAGTTCAGTCTCGCGCAAGCGCTTGATCTCATCGCGCAGGCGTGCCGCTTTCTCAAAGTCGAGATCGGCAGCCGCATCGCGCATTTCGCCTTCCAGCGCTTTCAAATGGGCTGCCAGATTATTGCCGACCAGCGCCGCGGCATCGTCGGTGCCGGTCACCGATTTGATATCGGCAGTGACGTGGTCTTTCTCGTAGACCGAATCCAGAATGTCGGCGATGTTGGCCTTGACCGATTGCGGCGTGATTCCGTTGGCCTGGTTGTATGCAATCTGTTTTTCACGACGGCGGCTGGTTTCGTCGATGGCACGCTGCATCGATCCTGTCACTTGGTCAGCATACAGGATCACCTTGCCGTCGACATTCCGCGCGGCGCGGCCAATCGTCTGGACCAGCGAGGTTTCCGAACGCAGGAAGCCTTCCTTGTCGGCGTCCAGAATGGCGACAAACCCGCACTCGGGAATATCAAGGCCCTCGCGCAACAAGTTAATGCCGACCAGCGCGTCAAATGCACCAAGGCGCAAATCTCGAATGATTTCAATGCGTTCCAACGTGTCGATGTCCGAATGCATGTAGCGAACGCGGATGCCCTGTTCGTGCAGATATTCGGTCAAATCCTCGGCCATGCGCTTGGTCAGCACGGTGCACAATGTGCGGTAGCCCTTTTCGGCGGTCGCGCGGATTTCGCCGACCACATCGTCGACCTGATCCTTGGCCGGGCGGATGTCCACTGGCGGATCGATCAGGCCGGTAGGGCGGATGACCTGCTCGGCAAACACACCGCCCGATTGCTCCAGTTCCCATCCTGCGGGGGTCGCTGAAACAGCGATGGTTTGTGGTCGCATCGCGTCCCATTCCTCGAACCGCAAAGGGCGGTTGTCGAGGCAGGAGGGCAGGCGGAAGCCGTATTCTGCCAAGGTCGCCTTGCGGCGGAAGTCGCCTTTATACATGGCGCCGATCTGCGGAATCGTGACATGGCTTTCATCGATGAACACGATGGCGTTGTCGGGGATATATTCAAACAGCGTCGGCGGTGGCTCGCCTGGCTTGCGCCCGGTCAGATAGCGCGAATAGTTCTCAATGCCCTGGCACGAGCCCGTCGCAGCCAGCATCTCGAGATCATATTGCGTGCGCTGCTCCAGCCGCTGCGCTTCGAGCAAACGGCCGGCATTGTTGAGTTCTTCAAGCCGGTGCTTCAATTCGATCTTGATGCTTTCCTGTGCCTGATTGAGCGTCGGGCGCGGGGTCACATAGTGCGAATTGGCGTAAATCTTGACAGTTTTCAGCTCGCCGCGCTTCTTGCCGGTCAGCGGATCAAATTCGGTGATGGATTCAATCTCGTCCCCAAACATGGAAATGCGCCAGGCGGCATCTTCAAGGTGGGCCGGGAAGAGTTCGATCGTGTCGCCACGCACACGGAATGAACCGCGCACGAAATTGATGTCCTGCCGCTTATATTGCTGGGCCACAAGATCGGCGAGCAACTGGCGCTGGTCGATGCGGTCGCCAATCGACATCTGGAAGGTCATGGCGGTGTAGGTTTCCACCGAGCCGATACCATAGATACACGAAACCGATGCCACGATGATGCAATCGTCCCGCTCAAGCAAAGCGCGCGTCGCCGAGTGGCGCATGCGGTCGATTTGCTCATTGATGGTGCTTTCCTTCTCGATAAAGGTATCGGTGCGCGGCACATAGGCTTCTGGCTGGTAGTAGTCATAATAGGAGACGAAATATTCGACCGCATTGTTGGGGAAGAAGTTTTTCATCTCGCCATAGAGCTGGGCCGCGAGCGTCTTGTTGGGCGCAAGGATCAGCGCAGGACGCTGGGTTTCTTCGATTACCTTGGCCATGGTGAAGGTTTTGCCGGAGCCGGTCACGCCCAAGAGAACCTGGGTCCTCTCGGGTTCATTCAGTTGTTCCGCTCGCGGGCTGGCACTCGCTTCACTTGCTTGCCCTGCCATGGAGGGCGTTCCCTGTAGTCCCTCTACCAGATCGCTGATTGCCGTTGGCTGATCGCCAGCCGGTTCATAGTCCGTCACCATTTCGATGCGGATGCCACCTTCGGATTTGTTGGGCCGGGCCGGGCGGTGCGGTGTCCATTGCTCGCCATCCTTGAACAGCGGATTGCCACTGTCGATCAGGTTCTTGAGCGCTTCCACGGTGGCGGTTACGCCCGATGTGGACGCCAACTCGCTGGCTTGTTCGAGGGATACATCAAGCCCGGCGACAGGGTTCAGGCCTGCGGCGGCCCGTTTTTTTGGATCATTGGTGCCGCCAATCGACGTACCGCCACCGGTACGCTTGTCGCCAATTAGCGTTTTGTCGCGCTTTGCAGAAGCGCTCCGGCGGGAAGCCGCCGCCAGGCGGTCGCCCTCTGATTTTGCATTTTCCTTGGCTGCGGCGCGCTCGACCTTGCGGCGATGCTTGCCGGCCTTGGAGCGGATTTCGCGGGTTTCCTCGTTGCGCTGCTCGCGGGCCGCGCTTTCCTCGAGCTGTTTGACCCAGTCGGCAACCGTGTCGCCGGAAGCCGGCGCGCCTTCAAAGTCGGCCTGCGGCATCTCGCCGAGACCCGATGGCTCGGGCGGCAGTTTGGCCTGGTCAATCTGGGAGGGATTGCCGGTCTTTTTCGGGGGTCGTTTTGCCATGCATGCAATATGGGAAAATGGCATGGCAAAAGAAAGGGCAGGGCCGTGATTATTTGGCCCACTCCTGACAGCGGTATGTCAGGAGGGTTCAGTAACGCTCAAACTGGTTTGGCTCTACATCTCGCTTGAGCGCTGCACTCACCTCCGTCGCTTCTGAAACGAGGCGTCGGGGGAGCCGGTGAAGCAAGCCAGCACATGCGGGTAGGTGTCTGTCACCACATAGCCATAGACGCCGTCCTGCACCATGCCGTTGCAGCGATCGAGATCGCCCGATCCTTCGACATATTCCCAGTCATCGATGAAGGTGCCATCATGGGTGCCGCCCGGGCCGCCGGCGCGGGCACCTGATTTCAACCGATAACTCGATTTTGCCTTGCGGATGGTGCCGCCATCATTGATGTAATTTCCAAAAATTGGAAACCCGTCGGCAGCAAAACCGATTACGGGCGATGCCGCAGCGGGGTTTGACTGTTTAAACAAGGCCATCGGGTTGCCGTGATAATGATAGGTGCCGTCAGGCTGGGTGTGGGCATTGTGCTCGTCGGTGCCAAAATTTGCATTGGGTGCCATCGGGTCATAGCGCCAGGGCGTGCCGGGATTGAAACAGCCGATCTTGCCATCGCCGACGCCATGGCAACCGGCAGCCAGCAGGTCGAGCTTCACGCCATTGAGAAACACGGCATTGTCATAGCGCAGGCTCAGTTCGGTCGGCCTGGCGGCCCGTTGTGGGTTGGCGCTGATCGTGTAGCTTTGGCTCTGTTCCTGCGTTTTATGTGCAAAACGCCCCGTTTGATTGAAATCATGATTTGGGATGGCATTGGAGGCAATGGTGCATGTTGATCCGTTTGAACTGATGTTGACCTTCGCGCTCAAGGTGTTGCCACCACGCACATCGCGCACCCGCGCCGTGTTGTTTCCAACATATTCGGCGCAATTGGCAGAGCGGTTGGTCAGCAATGCATTGGTTATGTCATTGCTGCCCGACAAGGCAAAAGTGTTTTCTGCGGTGCTTATTGACTGTTCGCTGACCGTGCAGGCGCTGACCAAGAGGCTGCCAAGAACTGCTAGTGATTTTTGCATCGTTTTCCATCCGGTGTTTGTACAAGCTTTTGCCACTGCCATGACCTGGTCGACTTAAGCCGCTGTACCAAGTGGCAGCAAGTTAAATTTACGTAAGTTTGAACAGCTCATGCGTGCTTGACTTTTACATGCTAAGCTCGGCTTTCGACAGCACAGGAGGAGAACATGCAGGTCACACCCTACGTCTTTTTCAACGGCAATTGTGCCGATGCGCTGGCATTCTATGAAAGCGCTCTGGGTGCCGAGATCACCATGAAAATGCTGGCTTCGGACATGCCACCCGATCCCAATTTCGTCATCCCCGACGACAAGAAAGGCCTGATCATGCATTCGCAAATGAAGATCGGCGAAGGCGAGGTGATGATGTCAGACAATCTGATGGGCGAGAGTGCCGATATGGATGGCGCATCGATCATGCTAAATCTGGCGACGGCAGCCGAAGCCAAATCGATCTTTGACAATCTTGCCGATGGTGCAGAGATCACAATGGCCTGGGAACCGACCTTCTGGAGCGCCGGGTTTGGCTCATTGCGCGACAAATTCGGTGTGCGCTGGATGGTCGGCACGGACGAGCCACCCGCAGAGGGCTAACATTTCAAGCATTTTGCACAGCCGTGTCACGATTGTCGATCTGATCTGAACTGCCTGATCTTCCCGTTTTGATTTTAACGGGGAAAGGGCGCGCATGTGCTTGCCGAATCGCTTTGCAAAATTTATTCAACCAAACAGTTGACAATTACATCTCGCGAGGATATTCAACCATATGGGTGAATATAGTGAAGACGATCACCTTTCGGAGGTTTTGAAAGCCGTCAGTGACGGCACAAGGCGTTCGCTTCTGACTGCATTGGTGCAGGAGGGGCCGACGCGCGTGACCGATCTTGCCGACCGGTATGACATGTCGCTCAATGCAGTTTCCAAGCACATCAAGGTGTTGGAGAAATCGGGTTTAGTGACACGGAAAACGCTTGGCAGAGTGCATCTGATTGAGGCCGATCTGGCCCAGATTCAGTTGGTCGATGATTGGTTCGGAAAACTCCGTTCGATTTGGGATATCCGCCTCGAACGTCTGTCCGAGGCATTTCAGGAAAGGAATGACGAAGATGAGTGAACTGAACTTGACCGTAAACAAGACGGTGCCAGCGCCCCCCGAGCGTGTGTTCAATGCCTGGCTGGACCCGGAGATGCTGGTGAAATTCATGGTGCCGATGGAAGGCGCCTTTGTGTCCGACGCCAAGGTGGATGCGCGGGAAGGGGGGCAATTTTCCTTCATGTTCATGGAGGGCGAGAACCAGTTGCCGCATTCAGGCACCTACAAGACGATCGACAGGCACTCGAAGCTTGTTTTCTCCTGGCAATCTCCGTTTTCAGTAGATGGCAGCACGGTATCGCTGACATTTAAGCCCAATGGTAACAATGCGACGGATGTGGAACTTTACCACGAGAAATTTGCCGATGAGGATTCGCGCAACAACCACAATAGTGGCTGGACGTCGATCTTGGACAATCTGTCCCTCAGCTTCTGACTTGAAGCCATGTACAAAAAAGCCGCCCAAGGGTCTGTCATTGTCTGATGGAATGGGCGCATCTGGATTTGCGCAGTAATTATGATGCCAAAATCAGCGCCAGCGTTTCAGCTTTTAACTGAAACGCCTTGCGCGCTTTTTGCTGATAGGGTGCGAGGTACCTATTTGGCGCGGGCCACGATAAAGGGCCGCGAATCCTTGCCCTTGGTGCCGTGAAACTCCACTTCCTCGATCTTGAAGCCAGCATCCATGATCGCCTGTTTAAATTTTTCAATGGTAAAGGTGTGCAAAGTCGGCACGCCATAAAAGCGGCGCATGACCGGTAAGACGATGTTACGCATGAACGGGTTCATCTCGCCCAGGCAGGGCGTTTTGGTGATAAACACGCCATTTGGCTTGAGCACACGGTGGGCCGCGGCGAGCGCCGCATCAACATCATCCACCAGATGATAGAGATTGTGTGCCATGACGGCGTCAAAACTTTGATTGGCAAAGGGCAGGTTCTCAGCCCCAGAAACGACGAACTCGGCATTGAGCCTTCCGTCTTCAAGCACCTGTTCGTTGGCGATATTGACCATTTCACCGGAAATGTCTGTACCAGTGATGTGTTTGACACGCGGCGCATGGTGCAGGGCAGTTTTGCCGGTGCCACAGCCGATCTCCAGCACTTCGTCTTCCGCCAGCAGATAATCGGCGGTGCGGGACAGGGAGCGGCGGTATCCGGCCATGTCGGCAATTTTGCTCTTGGCATATTTGCGGGCGGTCTTGTCCCAAAAGCGGGTGCCGGGGTTTTGTTGCTGGTTCAGTTCGGTATTCATGGCGTAGGGGCTGAGTGTTTCGGTGGTCATCTGATTGTCCTGGGTTGATAGTGTTAGCAGCTTTTGACGTACTTCTATCATACAAAAATCAGTTATAAATTGCTCAGAATTCTACTTGTGATATACGTTTATGTATGAGCGAATTTGACTGGAATCAGACGCGGGGGTTTTTGGCGACAGCCGAAACCGGTTCATTGTCAGCGGCGGCGCGCAAGCTCGGCCTGACACAGCCCACATTATCGCGACAAGTTGCAGCGCTTGAAGAAGAACTGGGCGTGACGCTGTTTGAAAGGGTTGGCAAGAAGCTGGCGCTTACCGATACCGGGTTGGAATTGCTTGACCATGCCCGGCAGATGGGAACGGCTGCCGATGCGATTGCCTTGTCGGCCACGGGACGTTCGCAAGCCGTTGAGGGGCGGGTCAGCGTTTCAGCCAGCGATGGTATTGCGGTTCACCTGGTTCCGCCCATTTTGACAAGGATCCGAAGGGAAGCACCGCAAATTCAGGTGGAGGTCGTCGCTTCCAATGAATTGAGCGATATCAGACGGCGTGAAGCCGATATTGCCATTCGCCATGTGCGTCCAGAAGAACCCGAACTGATCGCCAAATTGGTGCGCGAGGCGAGCGCGGGCTTTTATGCGTCGAAAGACTGGGTTGCTCAGCACGGCATGCCGCAAAAGCCTGACGATGTCGCCGGCAAGGATTTCATCGGCTTTGACCGCGATGACCGTTATCAGATGCACTTGCGCGGCATGGGATTGCCGGTCGAGGAAATCAACTTCCCTCTTTTATCGGACAATTCTCTTGTCATTACCGAAATGATCAAACGCGGTCTGGGCGTATGCGTGATGATGGATGATATTGCGGGCCATCAGCCCGATCTGGTTCGAATTTTGAAAGATATGCCCCCGGTCAGCTTCCCGATCTGGCTGGTCACGCACCGCGAGTTGCACACCAGCCGGCGTTTTCGCATCGTGTTTGATATTCTGGCCGATGAGCTGGCGAAAACTAACGCAAGATCCTGATCCAGCGGGCGAGATTGAGCAGGCTCATCAATGCACCAGCCACATAGGTCAGGGCTGCGGCTTTCAGAACGCTTCGGGCACCCTTTACGTCATCGGGATGCAAGTAGCCGCCTTCTTCCAAGATGGGCAGCGCTTTCTTGAAACTTGCATCATATTCAACGGGCAGAGTGACGAGATGAACGACCACGCGTATGGCCAAAAGACTGATTCCCAGCGCGACCATGCCGAAAATGGCTGCGGGCGAACGCACAATGACAAACAGAACCGGCGTAGCGATGAAGAAAATGGATGCAATCCGATCCGTAACCATGGCCATTTTGACCAGTCGCTGGCGCAGAGCCAAGCCGCCGTCACCACGGGCGTGTTGAAGCGCATGACCAACTTCATGCGCGGCAACCGCCACCCCGGTGAGGCTGGGTTTGCTGAAATTGTCCGTCGACAGGCGCACAGTTTTTGAGCCTGGATCGTAGTGATCACCACCATCGGTCTGTTCGACCTTAACGCCTTCAAGCTGATATTGCTCAACAAGATGTTCGGCCAGCTCTCCGCCTGTACCGGGAAAATCGCTACGCAATTCGCCATGGCGCTTCATGGTATATTGCACCCAGTATTGGGGGGCATAGACTGCCGCTAGAAGCAGCGCAAATGCAACTATTCCAAATACTGCCATTGATCAGCTCACTCCTTTCCGATGCTTCTTATATGGGGGAGATATCGCCAAATAAAAGCAAATCGTCATTGCAAAACCGCTGTGTGCACTAACGCACAGCTGACGGTCGTCTGTTTTTCTATGTTGAAAATACAGGAGGCGGTGGCAACACCGAAATGATATGACAAACATTGCAAAAGACAATTCATATAATGATTACAAGGACAAAGCGCCTTTACGCAAGGGAATCGTGGCCATCGTGGTCGCTGAAGTCATCGTTGCAGCAGCAATTTTTCTGGTTGTTCTGATGGGCGTTAAATCTCATGCTGGCGAAGAATTTGCACAAAGCGTGGCTGTTACAGCCTATTCAGATGCTTCCTTCATGGAGCGTTTTGGCGACCCGTTTGGTGACGTTTTCATGGAAGAACACCCGCTTAACGACGCATGGATGGGCATGAGCGTTCAGACAATTGACGGCAAGAACGCCGGTTACATCTCCGATGCCATTCTTGATGTCGATGGAAGCGTTGACCTGGTGATTGTCACGCCGAGCGAAGAAAGCGAATTGCGTGAAGCGATCGTGGTTGGCTCTGAATATGTCATCCTGGGCGAGGCCGAAGTGACCGTTGACATGACCTTGAACACGCTGGCTTCACAGCTCAATGCTGAGAAGTTTCTTGAAACAGCACAGCTCGACTGATGCTGATTCAGCAAACATCGGTGGCGCCGGTACGTGTGCGCCGCTCCATTATCAAGCGTGGACAATTGCTTTCCCAACCACTGCCTGATCGCGTTGTCAGTGGTCAAAGCAACAGCCTTTCTATAGGCCTGCCGCGCATCGCCATCTAGTTTAGCTCTGGCCAGCAAATGAGCCTTGGTCGCCCAATAGGGTTGAAAGGCAATCATCTCCTCCTGATTTTGCTGCGCCAGAGCTATCAATCCCGCTGAACTTCCAGATGCATTGCCAAGAGCTCAATTCGACCGAACGTCGAATTTTTTTTGAATTCACCAAAGTTAACCATGTTTGCTCACCGCTGATTCACCCTGAGTTTCTATCATTAAAGCAGGGACTGCGCCGGGCTGGGTTGCTTGGGCGATTTAAAGGATGGGTACGCACATGGTTATGCGGATCGGCAAAAAGACATCTGTTGCGCTGGTATTGCTTACGGGGCTTGCGGTTTCAGCCTGTGGTTACGGCGGCTCATCGCCGACGCCGCGAGCCAATGTGGACCAATCTGTGCAAACGCAATCGGTTTTCACCTTGCCACGTCTGGGTTTGCCGCGCTTTGGTGCTGACAATCAGCAGGGCGGGATGCCAGCTTCTGAAGTTCAGTGTCGTCGGCAGCTCAAGCGACTTGGCGTGAATTTCACCGATATTCCGACCATTCGTGACAGCGCTGATTGCGGCATTCAATATCCAGTCAAGGTATCGACACTGGCGCGCGGCGTAGCGCTCACACCTGCTGCCACGCTCAATTGTCAAACCGCGCTTGCCACCGCACAATGGCTGCAGCGCGACGCCGGACCGGCCGCGAGGGCGCGTTATCTGTCGGGCATTCGCGAAGTGAAACAAATGTCTTCCTATTCCTGTCGCCGCATTGGCGGTAATGGCCAATGGTCAGAGCATTCAAAGGGCAATGCGCTGGATATTGGCGCCATCAAATTGAAGAATGGCCGCAGCGTTACCGTGTCGCGCCAAGGCTTGTTTGCATTTCGTGCAAAGGGCTTTTTGAGGAGTATTCGGGCGCAGGCGTGTAACCGCTTTGGCACTGTGCTTGGCCCGGGCGACAAGGATCATCACGATCATTTTCATTTTGATTTGCGTCAGCGCAACCGAACTTACTGCAGCATGTAATTTCTAGAGGGTGTCACTCTTTGATGGAATCGCTGCACCCGGATTTATATAATGATTTCGATACTCAAATGCGTGAAAGCGTTTCAGTCAAAGCCTGAAACGCACTAGCCGCGTGGGATTGCTTTGGGGTTGCCCTCGTCATCGAGCGCGACCATGGTGAAACGGGCAAAAGTGACCCGTTCCATCTTGTCGGTCAGATAACGCTGAGCCCAGGCTTCGATGTAGAGGATCATTGATGTTCGGCCGATTTTCTCGATATCGGCATAGATCGACAATGTGTCACCGACTTTGACGGGACTGGCAAATGACATCTCGTTCACTGCCGCAGTCACAATCCGGCCCCTGGCTCGTTCAGCGCCGCTGATGCCACAAGCCAGATCCATTTGCGCCATGACCCAGCCGCCAAAAATATCGCCAGCCGCATTGGTATCGCCCGGCATCGCTAAAGTGCGGATCGTCAGCTCGCCGCGCGGTTTTTCAGGCTGGGTCTGTGGCATTAAATGTCTCCTCTGCCACAGACCTTAGTGCGTGATTCCGGTCTTTGCCAAGCCGCAAAGATGCCAGAGCGGTTGTGCATTGATAGAACCAACTCACCCGGGATTGTGTAATCCTTTCAATGCCTAAGTCAGTACAGGCGTTTCAGGTGCAGGCTAAACGCTTTAGTTGAACCAGGCAGCGACCATGCCGAAATTGCGGCGTCCGACGAGGTTCTGGATTTCGCGCCATTCGGCCTGGGTGACGATGTCACCTTGTTCCAGATAGGGTAGGGCGCCAGGACCTGTGAGCAGCAATACCGGATCGAAATTCTGTGTTGATTCAAAATATCGCTTGAGGTTGAGGCCTTGACCTTCAAAGCGCCAATGCGGCACAAGACGTTCACCCTTCATAATATCATCGAGCAATTTCATGGACTTAAGCCATCCATCAACCATTTGGTCCGTGACTTCGATACCGGTCAGAGGGTGCGTGCCTGGTTGTTGTGGGCCGGGAAGCCATTCCTTGTTGTTATCAGTCTCTTTTTTGATCGCATCCCAATTGGCTGCGCTCAAACGCGCAACTTCTGACATGTGGCGGGCAAAATCAGCGCGCCTTTCTGGTTCAACGACAGGCCAGTCCAGCAGATGGATCAATGAAATCGCATCGGCGATCATGCCTTCCGAACCAAACATGCCAGTCCTGCTTCTGTAACCGTTGGGAATAAGGGCATCCTGAAGCGGCAGATTGGCTTTTGGGAAAAACAGATGAAAGCTGGCGTCAAATGTACGGTTAAAATCGTGGGCCAGCAGGAAATCGACCTGGCTCAATATCACATTGGTATAACCTTCGAGCCAGATGGCGTCGGCATTGTCAAAAGTGAATGTGAGTTCGGGCTGGTTTCCGTTGTCAGTGTCGCGTCTGCCAGCAGGTGACTGGGCCGCTGCGATCACATCCATGAAGCGTAACTCGTTGGGGATTGCCTCCTGGCCGGTCGCATTAAACCGTGATTGATCAAAGCTGATCGCTATGTCGACGGGTTTACTTGCATCTACACCGGACAATGTGGTGCGCGCCAGTTCCAGTTCGGTCTCGAAATCCTCAAGCGCCTTGCGCAAATTCGCATAGGTCAACGTTGCTGGCGCTGGGTTTGGCGGCAGGGGAAGGGGCATGAACTGGCGCATGTCACGCTCGTGACTGGCCAATCCATATTGCACCATGTCCTGGGCAAAGCCCTCAATGGCAGAAAAGAACTGGACCGAGCCCAGACCAAAGCGCGCAGCATTGTCGGATGACGCTGCAGCTTCCAGTGCCGCCAGCGGCTTGGCCCGCTCACTTTGCGTCGATGCATAAAACCAGTTCTGCGTGTTTTCTTCTGCGTCCTGAGCAAAGGCAATTGCCGGTGTGACCGCTAAAAGCGCAGTCGCCCAGAATTTCTTGAGCCAGTGAGACAACATGGTAACCTCCATAAATGAACATCGTTCAAAAATATATAGCAATAAAATGAACAATGTTCAAGGAAAAGTTTGAAAAGTGTTCCTAGTGCTTATTTGGCAAGGCTTTTGGGTGCTGATCCTAGAAGTTGGCAGCTTTGGATTTGCCCGTGACCATGGGCACAATTTCGACCATCAACATGGCGGCAAAAATCAGCGCGCAACCGATCAGACCCAAAGCGCCAATACGTTCGGAAAGGAAGAGCGCTCCAAAAAGGGCAGCAAACAGGGCTTCGGTCGACATGAAGATGGCAGCCTGGGGGGCTGTGGTGAATTGCTGGGCGTAAGCTTGCAAAGTAAACGCCAGTCCGCCTGAAGCGACTCCTGCAAACAGGATTTCAGGTGCGGCGGCAATGATGTTGGCCCAGCTGATGGTCTCAATCACAGCGCCAATACCAATACCCCAGGCCGCGCAAACGAAAAACTGGGTGCAGGCAAGGGTGAGGGGTTGAACATTGCCGCCCCTGGATTTGAGCACACGGCTCAGCAGAACGACATGGCAAGCCCATAGAAATGCACACAGAATAGTCCAGTAATCACCACGGCTTAGCGCGCTTACATCGCCACCAGAGAGCAGATAAATGCCAAGGAGCGTGCATAGCGCCGCCGGCCAAATGATGAAGTGTGGAACCTGGCGCAAAAGGATCACAGCCAGAATGGGCACCATCACGACATAAAGCCCGGTCAAAAAACCCGAATTGGTGACGCTGGTGGTGACAAGTCCTATTTGCTGGGTTGCAAGCGCTGCAAACAGAAACGTGCCGAGCATGGCGTAGGCGGCAAATGGCTTGCCGGTGGTGGGGGTGGCTGCATCGTGTGATATTTTGCGTCGACTCTCCCAAATCGCCAGCGGCAAAACGCTCAACGCAGCGGCCAAAAACCGGATGCCTGTAAAGAAAATTGGCTCAATAGCATCCATGGCAGTGGATTGCGCAACAAAACCCATGCCCCATATCGCGCCGACAAACAAAAGTAGTGCATTTGCCAGGTGTCGGTTCATTCGGCGAGGACCTAAAAAATTGATGAATTATGGTGGATTGAAGATACTGGATTCAGCAAATCTTATCGTTCGGCATGTAGGTTTGCGATAGCAGTTCTTGGAGCGGAAATGAAGCGTCAGTTAATATTGGCATTGGCGACGGTAGTCCTCACCGCGGTGCTGGCACAAATTGTTGTCACAACCCGCGGCTATTATGTTGAGCGCTCCAACAAGCAAATCCTCAACGATATCGTGCTCAATACGATGGGACGCATAGAGCGCTCCATCGATCAAAGCCTTATCCAAATCGGCGAATTGCACGAAGAGGGAAAAATCAACTGCAATGTCGGCTCGCGTGAAGTTCTTGACGATCTGGTGCTTAGGTCGACCAAGATCAAGGACGTGGTTTTCCGTGTCGATAACATTGTTTGCACATCATCGAATTTTCTGGGTGCCCTGGCGCTGGATGACACCGAAGAGAGCGAGGTCATGTATGCGACCAATCGCAACATTTCCTTCCACGTTTCTCAGCAAAAGGACCTGACCGGTCTTGTGATGGACTGGAAACTCAATGAGAACACATCTGTCTCTGCCTTCATGAATATGGATGGCATTGTGTTTGACGTGCTGCCACCTGCCATCAGTGAAACCTCCAACCTTGAAATTGCTCTGGCCGACGGATCAATGCTGGGAGCATTGCGCAAGGATCCGGACGGTACAATTTATGACATGAAGATTGAAGCTGGTTCAGCACGCTTCCCGCTGGGTGTGACGCTGAACATGTCAGACGAAACCTTCAACAACTGGAACACTCAGCTTCCAATGTTGAGCATTGCCTTCGGACTTTTGGGCCTGATGGGTATTTCTTTCCTGATTGCGCGCGGTATTTTCCAGGCCGATTCAGGTTCACAATCAGTTTTGCGTGCGCTGCGCAATGGATCGATCATTCCTTATTATCAACCGGTCTACTGCATTGCGTCGGGCGATTTGATCGGATTTGAAGTGCTGGCGCGCCGCAAGGGCCGGAACGGCGAAATGCTTTCCCCTGCCACTTTCATTCCGATTATCGAAAAGAACGGTTGGGATGACAAATTGCTCGAAGTGCTGGTGCGCGATGCTGCAAAGAACATGGAAAGCATTTTTGAAGGCGCACAGATGGCGACACTGGCGTTTAACGTAACACCTCGGCAGATTTCACAAGAGGGTTTTGTAAACTGGTTTGTTGCCTTGTTAGGTGAAACGGGCCTTCCATCCGAAGGTATAGTGTTGGAAGTGACTGAACGCGAAGCGATCGGCAATCTGTCCACTTTGCAAAAGAACATCTCGATATTGCGCGATTACGACATCACCATCGCCATTGATGATGTGGGCACGGGGCATAACGGCCTTTCTTCCATTCATCAGTTGCGGGCTGACTATCTGAAAATCGATAAATTGTTTGTCGATGGCATCGTGATGGACAAGCATGCCAGTTCGCTGGTCAAAATGCTGATTGAGATCGGTGCGCAATACGGCATGCAAATCATTGCCGAGGGTGTCGAAACAGAAGAGCAACTGCAGGCGCTTGGTGCGCTGGGCGTGGATGAGGTGCAGGGATTCTACATGGCCCGACCGATGCCGGCGCTCGATGCGATCCGCGAGTTGGCGCATCACAGAAAAGTCCGGACCAGAGTGATGTTGTCAGATGGGTTGAGATCCAATCCCCTGAACCAGAGAAGCCAAACGGCCTTTGCAAACTGATTGAAATTGGACTTTCATGGTCGCCATCACCATGTGTTACTTGTTAATTGTAACTGGTTGAGGGCGTTTTATGGATTTGCGTATCGTTGAAAACAGGAAAATGGCGTGCATCGCTTTGATGCTGGCGCTTATTGGTCTGTTGTTTTCCAGCGTGGCTCAAGCCAATCAATTCAAGCGCATCCGAGACGTCAATGTTTCTTGCAACAATGCGCTGCTTTGCGATCTGTACATCACCAATCCGCGCGTGACACTGTACAGTTTCGGATTTCGGCGCTCTGCGGCCCCTGATGCGCCGGTCAATCTGGTGTTGGCGACACGCGATCCGTTGCGATCCGGTTCTGAGATCGTGTTTGCGGTTGACGGTGAAGAGATATTTTCGCGTCCCATCGGGGCATTCAACTATCGCGCTGCTGTTTATGAATACAGTTATGACGAACAGGATGATGTAGCGCTGTTATTAGCCGCCTCGAGGCGGGGCAGTGAACTGCAAATCACCCATGTCACTCGTTCCGGCCAGTCCACGGTGCCATTTTCGCTCTCAGGCATGATTGCCGGTTCGATCTTCATGGATGAGGCGCAAGGGCGTGTCGGCCAGCCGGATGCCATCTTGAAAGTGGGCGAAAGAGCTGCTGCACCGGGCGCGGGCGGTGAGGGGTCCGACGAAATGCAGTTGATCAATACCATTGATGAGCTGCCTGAAATGGTCCGGCACGAGTTTGAGCAGCCGTCGGGGCGTTGCTACAATCCCATTTCGGCTCCCGGCGAGGTTCGCCTGGGTGGGTTCTTGGCCGAATTATCCGGAGAATCGCAACTTTTGGGTACTGTTTGCGGTGCTGGTGGCGCCTATAATCAGATCTACGCATTCTGGGAGATTACTGGCAATTTTTTCAACCCGCTCGCGCTGCCATCCATGTCAGAGGGCGCACCTGTGGCACTGATGGATGTGTTTAACGCCAGCTATGATCCCAAGAAACGTGAGCTTGTGTCGTTCTACAAAGGGCGGGGCCTTGGCGATTGCGGTACCTATCATCGCTGGTCGATTACCGATTTTGAAGCCGGCAACCTGTTTCGACTTGAAGAAATGCTCAATAAGGACGATTGCGACGGCGTCTACAAGGAAGATTTGTCGGATTATGAGCGCCTCTGGCCGCAGCCCTAAGCGTCCAGATCCCTGGTGAGTTGCGCCAAACGCCGGATGTTGGTTCCGTGGTCGGCCGCACCGATCTGCGATTTGCCATAGGCGATCAGACCTGATTTGCCTTCATCGAGGTCAAATGCCTGAAACTGAATTGTGTCGGGAAACCGCATCAGACTTGTGCGTACCACATAGCGCGACTGCGCTGGATCGCTTCTGTCATCGACCCTGTCGAATATCATGCCACTCGCCTCGAGATTGCGTTCAATGGCCAAAATGAGCTTGGCGCTTGAAAGGCTGAAAGCCGGCAGCACTCTGTCAGCGCTGGCTTTCTCTGTGCACAAACTGCCAGTGCACAGCAATGCGTCGTTGGGATAGGAGCTGCGCTCTATCGCTTGCAGGTTGAAGGGACCGAGATCCGGATCGCCGGCAAGTCGTTGCCAAGTCCGTTCGCGGCCATAAGCGATGAAAAGGATTGCGCAGATAGCGATCAGTACGAGCAGTGATGTCGCAAGGGTCAAAATCAGTTTCATCGAACATTCGTTGTTCAGGGACAGTCACATATTTGCGAACCACAAAGGCAGGTCGCAGTCCCAAACCAGATGGCGTTGCAATATCGGAAATCAAGGTATGATGAGTGACTAAGAGATGTTGTGGGCAGTCAGTTTGCTGTCCGACATTGCAGTCGGATTACAATGTGCCTTGCTTGGTGTCTTGAATGAGACCGCGCATCAATGCAAAAGCACCTGTGGCCATGGCGAGAAAACCGGCCACCATCAGCGTCATCAGCATGGTTTGTTCGCTGGCAGAGGGCAGAGCGCTGGCGGGTGCTGCGAGCATTGTCGCAAGATTGAACGAAACATCGGCAGTCTGGGCTGCTGCGACTTTGGTGAAGCCGAACAACAGAAGCGCATTGGCCGTTGCAAAGCTCAATGCAATGACAACCAGCGACCGGATACGGCCACGTTCAATTTCCACTTCTTTTTTCATCTGTCTCATAACAGCTTCCCCAGCTTCCCGATCGCATGGCCCGATCTTGTCATGCGAGAATTGCCCATGCCGTGCTTATTCACACAGTTTGGGGCAGTTTCAGGCAGAAAACGGGGCAGAGCCGGGGAGAATTTGTGACCATTATGTGGCGGGCAACCAGCTCAGTTCAACAAAATCGGGCTGTTTGGTCACTCTTGTTAACCAACTGTTAATAAACGGAAATTGCTCCATGTCGAATTTCCCTTTTGATCCGGCACTGTGTGTGTAGGCGAAAAGAGCGATGTCGGCGACCGTGTAGGCGTCGCCCGCAATGAAAGCTGTCTTGGCCAGTTGCGCTTCCATAACGCCCAACGCGCGATGACCGGCTTCGAGCAGGGGATCAAGCTTTTCTGGTACACGCAAATGGGCCCGCTGCGGATAGGTCAGGATGGCCTGGCGCGTGGCAATCGTGCCTTCATGGAAGTTTTGTTCAAAGAACATCCATTCATGCACCTTGGCCAATTGATACAGGTCTTGCGGCAGCATCGGGCTTCCGGCGGCCAAGTAAAGCAGGATGGCATTGGATTCAGCGATCAGGCGACCGTCTTCGAGCTTGAGCAAGGGAACCTTGCCATTGGGGTTCATTGTCCGAAATTCGTCGCTTTCAGTAACGCCTGATCCATATTCGCAATCTTCGTGTTTGAACGAAATTCCCAATTGGTGCAGCAGCAGCCGAACTTTGTAGGAGTTGCCAGACGAAGGCATGGAATAGAGTGTGAGCATGAATTCTCCTGGTCGATTCAATTGGTTTTATGGCCAGCTACCCAAGGCTGCGCAATTGAATATTCCTGAAGCTTGTATTTCAGAAAATTGATGCAAAGGGGTGCAGCTTAGCGTCGACAGATGCCTGCTCGCGTGACTGTTTTGGCAAGTATCAGCCTGTTGCGGGCTTTTTCAGCAGCGGGCGAAGCTTGGTGTCACTCTCATCGTCGAACCATTCGGAAAAATCCGCTGGTGCGAGACGTGGAACAGCAGCGGCAAACCCTTGCACCATATCTGCCCCAGCTGCTTCGGCCATCTCGATTTGCCACATCTCTTCCAGTCCCTCGAGCACCACATTGATGCGCAAATCATGGAAGTCGCTGATCAGCTTTTTTAGTTCGGCCAGGCCGGCAGAGTGCTCCATTTGTTTTTTGATGAGGGCGCCGTCGAATTTCACGATGTCGGGTGTCAGGTCTTTGATACGCCCCATGCCTGAAGCTTCCGCACCGAAATCGTCGACTGCGATGGTGTAACCGCGTGCGCGCAAAGCATACACAAAATAGTTCAGATCCTCGCGGGAACGGGCCGCTTTTTCGGTGATTTCGCAGACACAGGAAGTGGGAGCCAACCCTGATATTCGTAGCTCGGTCCCCAGATCATCCAAAGTCTGTTCAAGCTTGGACTTGGATTCAATCAAGGAGGGATCAAAGTTCAAAAACAATCGCTGTGCACTGAACGGCAGGGCGCTGGCATTGCGCACGTGAAGTGTGCGTGCAATGGATTCGATATAGCGTTGGTCCTGAAGCGAGACAGACTGAAAAAACGATCCAGTCAATACCGGTGTGTCTTCAAGATAGGGGCGCAGCAGGCCTTCAAATGCCACGGGACGTAGCTTGCCATCGGCAAATCTGAATATCGGTTGAAGTGCAGAGCGCAGCGTGAACTCGCCATAGCTGGCTGTCCAACTGTTATCATGCTGGCGCTCCAGCGCCTCATTGATCTGCTTGTGCTCGATTGTTGTCACGTCACTCGACCCAATTTGGTTGCATTTGTGCAAGCCAAACTCCCACAAAGCTTTAAATTTATGGTTAACCAATGATGAAAGGCATGGCCAGCTTATAATTTGCTGCATTGCGGTGTAAATTGGATGGGGAGCCTTGCAGATTGGCGATAATTGGCGCATAGCGACCGCGCCCAAGAAGGGTCCAAGACAGCGCAACGGCGCTCAACAATTTGGAGATCAAAATGGCATTCCTGGCTGATATTCTATCCCGTGTTCAACCTTCGGCAACAATTGCGGTTGCACAAAAGGCCAGAGAGCTGAAAGCAGCTGGACGCGATGTGATCGGATTGGGCGCGGGGGAGCCCGATTTTGACACGCCCGACAATATCAAGCAGGCGGCCAATAAGGCGATCGCCGATGGCAAGACCAAATACACGCCAATCTCTGGCATTCCGGAGTTGCGACAGGCGATCGTGGACAAATTCAAGCGTGAGAACGGATTGGACTATGAGCCTGCGCAGACCATTGTTGGTACTGGCGGCAAGCAGATTCTGTTTAACGCTTTCATGGCGACATTGAACCCGGGCGACGAGGTGATCATTCCCGCACCCTATTGGGTTTCATATCCCGAGATGGTCGCGATTTGCGGTGGCGAGTCGGTTTTTGTGGAAGGCACGATCGATAACGCATTCAAGCTCAAACCCGAAGCGCTTGAAGCGGCGATCACACCAAACACCAAATGGTTGGTATTCAACTCACCATCCAACCCATCAGGCGCTGCCTATACGCAGGACGAACTCAAAGCGATCACAGATGTTCTGGTGCGTCATCCGCATGTCTGGGTGTTGACCGACGACATGTATGAGCACCTTTGCTATGGCGACTTCAAATTCACCACGCCGGCCCAAGTCGAACCCTCGCTGTATGTGCGGACACTGACGATGAATGGCGTGTCAAAAGCCTATGCGATGACAGGGTGGCGGATTGGATATGCTGCCGGACCGGTTGAATTGATCAAGGCGATGGACATGATCCAGGGTCAACAGACATCGGGCGCATGCTCAATTGCGCAATGGGCCGCCGTTGAAGCGCTGAATGGACAGCAGGACTTTATCGATGAACGGCGTCAGGTTTTTGAACAGCGCCGCGATCTGGTTGTATCCATGCTCAATCAGGCCAGCGGTATTGAATGTCCCAAGCCCGAGGGCGCCTTCTACGTCTATCCGTCTTGTGCAGGGCTTATGGGCAAGACCTCGCCCAATGGCAAGGTGATGGAAAACGATGCAGACTTTGTGACCGAATTGCTCGAAGCAGAAGGCGTGGCCGTGGTGCATGGTAGTGCATTTGGTCTGGGACCTAACTTCCGCATCTCTTATGCAACTTCTACGGAAGCACTGACTGAAGCATGCGAACGGATCCAGCGCTTCTGCGCAGCTTGTAAGTAAGTTTGAAAAGTGAACTGCGCACGTGGAAACGGAGGGCTTGCCCTCCGTTTTTTTGGCCACATTTTTTGGGAGGTAAAAAACCGGCCTGACTTCTCTGTATCAGAATGAAACAGTTTGTTTGAGTATGTCTAGGCCAAAAAGCACAAGAAAATGGGCTTTAAAACGCGCATAAACGGATTGTGTTGCAAAGAAGAAACAGGTGCAGCGCGATACGCCCCATTTACTCTGGAAGGATAATGCCTCTCAGCTTCCCGCCCAAGAAAACCACCGCGCTGCCAGAAGAAGTTGACAGATTCTTTCTCATCGCTGCAGGTTACGAATGGTTACAAGCCGTTACATTGCCTGTAAAACCACAGACTCTGAGCCCGTTGTAATCAAACAACACAGCGCGTAACACTGTTGGAAACTTGGCAATTCGACTCGTATTTGTGCAGGTTTTTGGCTAGGTTCCCCTACGGAACTCGAGCCTGGTCGAGTCTGATTCATGATTGAGTCGTATTGGAGGAGAACTTTGATGCCTGTTCCGGGCGCAAGAAGGTTCATGAAGAACCCGTGTATTCCGGCCTCAATGCTCATTGCAGCGTCGGTTGCCATCGGTCCTGCAACTGCGCAGGGCATTTATGATTCAACGTTTGAAGCCAGATATGACGATTTCGAAAACCGGCAAACGCTGGACACCTTTTCCGGTGTAGCGATCGATGCGGGACAATACGATCAGGCGCTGTCTACACTTGAGCAGATCATATTCTCTGACCCCAATGATATTCCGGCGCGCGTATCAATCGCACGCGTTTATTATCATGTCGGATCATTTAATCTGGCACTCGGCCATATCAACGAAGCCTTGGCGCTGGGGCGGGGCACATCGTTTGAGAATGAAATTCTGGAATTGAAGCGCCTGATTGAAAAGGCCGAGAGCGGTGTGAGCGCCTATCTCGATGTGACAGGCGGCATTGGCTACAACTGGCTGCAATCAGAATCGACATTGGTGCCTCAAAGCAGCGACTCAGGTCTGGGCGCATTTGTTTATCTGGATGGCCTGGTTGAGTTTGATCTTCAGACCGCCAGCCGCGATGTGCTGACGCTTTCAGGCGGCGCGTCTTATGTGCGCGGGTTTGCAGATCTGGATTTTGATTCTGACTATGATTCCTTTGATGTCGGTAGCGGCTATGCAGCGATCACCCTGTCAAAAGGATTGCCGGATCTGATTGACACATTACGGGTTGATCTGAGCGGATATGGGGAGATTGCCGATCTGGGCGCTGATCGCATTTCACAAGAACTGGGTGTTCGAACCCGCGCCAGCATACGACCGACGGTTGAAACCCAGCTTTATGCCGATCTCAACTATGCGTGGCTTGGTTCGTCAGAGGGGATTTTTGCCGACAATGAATATGGCTACGGCATTGGGGTACAGCAGCGCCTGTCTCCTGGCTGGTCGGCAGCGCTTTATCTGGGACGGACGCACAGAGACGGCACCGTGCCTGCCATGCCCATGGGCGCAGGCTTGAGCTATGACGTTGCCTCGACTGAGGTTGAGGGTTCACTGACCCATCTGGTTTATGTGTTTGGCGATGGCCGCAGCTGGTTTCAACGCCTCTCCGGCGGTTATGTTGATGGAGACATCCTCGACTACAGCACTGTGGGCGGGTTGGCACCAAGTACGATCAGCCGCGAGCAGTGGATGCTGGATTGGGATCACACTGTGCAAATGAGCACAAACAGTCAGGTGCAATTGGGTGCAGGATACCGACACACGATATTGGGTGAGAACGGCGCCAACCGCACGAAGACGGATGCCTTTAACATCCGCGCACTTTACACCTACCGGTTCCAATAGGAGCGGACGATGAATAAACATTTTGCCATTGCACTGATGACCGCGACCACCTTGTCGGCCTGTCTGGCTGTTACCGCGGCTGGGGCCGAAGTTGTTGGCAAAATGACCGCTGAGCGCGCCACGATTGTAAAGCAGGGCGTTGGGCGCATTCGCTCGGGCGCGCCGATCAGCCAGGGCGATGATCTCAACGCCAACAGCTCCGGTTCCGGCATCATCCTGTTTGACGATGAATCTTCTGCGCGCCTTGGCCCGAATGCACGGCTGGTGATTGATGATTTTGTCTATAATCCAAATCGCCGCAGCGGTACCATCAAACTACGCCAGACCAATGGTTCTGCGCGCATCTTCGGCGGGCAGATTTCCAAGCGGGGCCGGTCGGAAGTCAGAACACCGCATATTGTGCTGGGTGTTCGGGGCGGCATTATCGACACACTTGTCGGCGAGGAGCGAACAATTGCGACACTGCGCGCCGGGCTGATGGTGTGCCGTGCAGCGGGCAAAAAGAAGACGGTCACCAATCCGGGCATTTCTTGTGTTTCAGACGGCAACTCATTGTCAATCACCAAGCTTGATGGTACCGGCAGGCAATTTGTTGATCCCTCCACAGGTTCGGGAACCGCCGGAAGTAATGGTGGGCAAACGGCCTGTAACAGCAATGCAGGCGTCACCAGCGGCCGGTGCGGAACGCGGGATACAGGACTGCCGGGTGCCAATAATCCTGGCTCCCGCACAGGCACCGTTGGGAGCGTTCCGGGCTCTGTGGGTACCACGCAGATGGATCCGGTCGATCCAGCACCGCCGGGCAGGCCCTATACGCCTCCCATCAAGGGCCAGACCATAGGAACACCCAGCACAAGTGTTGGCGTCAATCCGACGACAAATCCAAAACGGTAGCAAATCTCGCGCCATTGCGAGCAAGAATTTTCGCTCCGTTTTTCGGCTGAGCAAAGCGATGTGCACTGTTTCCTTTTGCGCCAGAATCTCTCTACACTGGGGTTTTACGAGCTGATTTGCAGGAGTCGATCTTTTGAATGCAATCCGGCGCATTTGGATCCCCATTGCGGTCGCCGTCTGCTTTGCTGCAATTCAACTGGCATTTCCGTCGACATTTGATGGCATTCGTGAACGCAGCTTTGATATTTATCAAAGATTGATGCCGCGCGAACTGCCGCTTGACCAGGTTGCTGTGGTTGCCATCGACGATGAAAGCCTGGCCAAACATGGTCGCTGGCCTTGGTCGCGGGCGCAGGTGGGCGAAGTGGTTGATCTGATCAGTCAGTCTGGCGCTGCTGCCATTGGCCTTGATCTTCTGTTTCCCGAAGATGATGTTTCAGCCGATGGGCCGACAAGCGATGCGGCATTTGCCGATGCCTTGTCGCGAGCGCCATCCGTGCTGGCGATGACACTGACCCACGATGGCGCGCCACTTGACTTCGAACCGAAGGCTGGCTTCAGCTTTATCGGCGATGGCACGCCGCCCATTGATCAGGGCTATCCCGGTGGCCTTGCGCCTGTCGCTGCGTTTACACAAGCCGCCAGCGGGCTTGGCGTGATCCGGTCATTTGCCGATGATGATGGCCGCATGCGCGCCATCCCGCTGCTCTGGGCCGAAGAACCGGCGCCAGGCAAATTTCGCTATTGGCCGGCTTTTTCCATTGAGATGCTGCGCGTCGCGCAGGCCGAAACTTCCGTGGCAGCGCGGATTTTTGGTGCCCAGGATGATGCGCTCAAAGTGGGCGCTGTTGTGGTGCCGCTTGCCGATGGCCGGTTGCGGCTGGTCGATGTGCCTGCAACGCCGCTCAATATCTCTGCGGCCAAACTGCTTGCAGATGGTCCGCAAAACGCGCTGGAAAACAGGATCGTTGTGCTGGCCGTCGATGCAGCAGGCGTTGACCGCTACCATTTGACGGCACGCGGCAATCTGCGCCTGGGTGCTGATTTGCATGCGATTGCTGTCAGCCAGATGCTCAACAGTTTCTACCTTATCCGCATCAACGATCCGGTCGAGATGGAAATGGGCCTGTTTGCGGCGCTGGCCCTGCTGATGCTGGCCGGCTTCGTGATGCTGGGGCGCAATCCGATGATGGCGACGGGGTTTGCGGCGCTGATCTGTTTCGTGCCGCTGGCATTCGGGCTTTGGTTTTATGCCGATCGCGGGGTGCTGCTGGATGCCGGCCAGCCGACACTGGGCTTGCTGCTGGCGGGTCTGTCGGGCGGCTATGCGCTGTATCGCGAGGCCGAACGCAAACGGGTTTCGCTGCAGCGCCAGTTCTCGCAGTTCCTGTCGCCCGAAGTGGTCAAGCAACTGGCCGAAAGCGAAGGCGTTGCTGCGCTGGAAGTGGAAGACCGCATGATCACGATCATGTTGCTGGATATTCGCAGTTTCACCGCGATGAGCGAGGAATATGGCGCCAAAAGCATGGTCGATGTGGTCAATCATTTCTTTGCGATTGCGTCGGACGAGATTTTCAAGCGCGGCGGGACGATCGACAAATATATGGGCGATGCGGTGCTGGCTTTCTGGAATGCACCCTTGCCGCAGGCGGACCATGCGGCGCGCGGCTTTGATTGCGCCCAGGCGATCCTGGCGCGTGTGCGGCGCGAAAACCGGCTTCTGGAAGCGCAAGACCTGCCTGCCATCAGGATTGTTGCCGCGCTTGAATCGGGCCTGTGCTCGGTGGGCAATATGGGCACGCCCGAGCGGATCGACTACACGGCGCTCGGCCCGGCGGTCAATCTGGTTTCACGGCTTGAAAAACTGGCCAAGGATGACGGGCATCTGCTGGTGACCGGCCCGGGCTGCGCGGCCGAACTTGAGCAACCCATGCTTAAGGTCGCGCGGGTGGACGTGCGCGGCTTTGCCGAACCGGTGGATGTGTATGTGCCGTGAGTGTGCCTATTTTTGGACCAGTGCCATGCATTCGATGTCATTGGTTTCCATCACATCGCAGGCATCAAAGGCGGCCTGCATGGAGGCAAAGCCGACAATGCGCGCGCGGTAATGCGTGCCGTTGCTGGTCTCGAGCGGCAGTGTGAACTGACGCAGGGCGTTTTGCGCGTCTTCAAGGGTTGGCCGTGCTTTTGCCAGGCGGTTACGGGCGCCCTTTAATGAAGGAAGCACGCCTACCTGTATCGCGTATCGCTTGATGGTGTCGGTTTGCGCGATTGTAGCATCCGGTTGCTCGACCGATGCCCGGACAACCGGGTCAACAGCGCTCGGCGGTTTCGGCAGCTCGATGATCTTCGCCGTCTTGGGCGCTGTTAGCGGGATCAAAGGTTTGGCAGGTTTGTTGGAAAGGCTTGTCAGTACCTGTTTGTTGCTGAACATGGATTTGTGTCCCGGTACTTTGGGCGCGCTTTTGTGGGCAGCAACGAATTTGGTGCCTGCACCACTGCGATGGGCGGGGATCTTGCCCGCCAGAAGATCGATTGCCACCTGATCGCGTTCCCTGCCGCTACGACCGCCCATCACCACGACGAGCTTGGCGCCATCGGGATGATCATCATAGGTCACAACATTAAAGCCGGATGCGTTGATGAAGCCGGTCTTGATGCCGGTCACTGTCTGAACCTTGGTCAGAAGCTTGTTGTGGGTTTTCCAGGTGCGGTCCTTGTAGCTGACTTCGGGCACGGAAAACCGCGGGAACCATGTCGGAAAATGCTGTTTGAGAGCAAGGCCAAGTATCGCCTGGTCACGGGCGGTGGTAACCTGTTCCTTGTGAGGAAGACCAGAAGCGTTTTTGTAAACAGTATCGTTCATGCCCAATTGGCGGGCTTTCTGGGTCATCATCTCGGCAAAAGCCGGTTCGCTGCCCGCGAGCAATTCGCCAATGGCCGCGGCGACATCATTAGCCGAGCGCACGACCAGTGCATCAATTGCAAGGTCCAGTGGAATTCTTGCGTCCTTGGCCAGACCAAGCCGGGAAGGGGGGCGGTCGGCCGAATGGCGCGAGCCGGTGACCGGCGTGTCCAGATCGATATGACCAGCCTCAATGGCTTCGAACACCAGATACAATGTCATCATCTTTGTCAGCGAAGCAGGATGGCGCTGACCGGTTGAGTTCTCATCAAACAGAATGCGCCCATTATCGACATCGATCAGTAGCGCGGCGCGGGGCGGCTCATAAGCTTGGACCGGGCCCAGCAAGAGTGATAGCCACAGGACCAGGAAAGAGGTGATCAGCTTGAAGGTCGACAAATTCTGCAATGTTGAATTCCGAGTTGGGGGTACTCTTAATCATTCCGGATTGCGTGAAACTGGTAACCAAGAGGTTAAACTTGAAAAATTTGCGATCACGAATTGTGTCATGCCGCCGGCTGATGGGCGGTTTTTACTGCGCTTTGCGCATAACTAAAATGCCGACAAATCGTTTTACCTTCGCTTAAGTACGCTGCTTAAAGGAATGTTTGTCGGGATCGCTTAGGATGCTCTCAAACAGGAGTAGAAGCGAGATGACATTTCACAGCGATACGATTGACGGCCATAAAACAAAAAGAACGAGCCCGATCTCTGTGTTTTTGCCAGCGGCAGCTTTTGTCGCAACTACCGGCATACTGGGCGTTATCGAACCCGAACTGGGTGTCGTAATGGGTGCGGCAGCCAGCCTGTCGCTCTCAATGACATTCGTGTCTCTGGTTCAAACGCCAGAGCAGTTTGAGAACACGACGGCCAAACTGGATGGTGCA
>CAJHZC010000181.1_pt1 | contig 30752 bp, 22 predicted proteins | sample 9198911 | NCBI WGS metagenome assembly CAJHZC01 (sample SAMEA7708336, study PRJEB35096) | sediment metagenome | biome: marine neritic benthic zone biome [ENVO:01000025]; feature: sediment [ENVO:00002007]; material: shallow marine sediment [ENVO:03000034] sea grass bed [ENVO_01000059] ...
GTCCTTTCCAAGGCCGGTGCCATGTCGGATGTGATTGTGGCCAATGATGAAGAATTCGGCTTCATGGCTGGCGGCATCGAAAAGGGAGAGGCAAAGGCGCGTGAACTTGCCGCCACTTCGGCTGCCATAGTTGTTTATAAAATGGGCCATAAGGGCGCAATCACCTTTGCGGATGGACAGGAAATCAAGACAGGTGTCTACACTGTTGAAGCGCTTAAACCGACAGGGGCTGGTGACAGTTTTATGGCCGGATTCATGGCAGCACTCGCTGCCGGAACGGATATGGAAAAAGCCATTTTGCGCGGCTCGGCCTGCGCAGCGGTCGTCGTTGCCAAACCGGGCTGCGCACCGGCCATGCCCAACACAGAACAATTGGAAGCATTTCTGGCGAGCCATCCCGGCCCATCGGAAGTGTAGGAGGAAAAGATGCACATCCCACCGTTTGACAACAAGAACAACCCCATCGTGGATGTCGACGACAAACTGGTTCCGCTGAACTATTTCAACATCGTCAAACTTACAAAGGGCGAGGCTTTTTCCTATCGGGTGCCGCGCTATGAAACATGCATCGTTCCGGCGACCGGTACGCTGGATGTCAATGTGGAAGGCTTCAAGGCCGACGCACTTGGTGGCCGCGGTGTTGATGTATGGGACGGTGAGCCAGAGGGCGTTTATGTGCCATCGGGCACCAATGCCGAGTTCGTCTGCACGTCAGACAGCGCAGAAGTGTTCGTTGCCGGTGCTTTTTATGAAGAGCAGCTCGAGGCTTTTGCCGTTCGCAGCGACGAATTGGATTTGGTCCAATATGGTTCAGACGACACCAAGACGCACCGCAAGATCAAGCATATTCTGGGCACCAAATATCATGACAAGGTGGGACGTCTGCTGGTCAGCGAGTTATTCACTGTCGGACAGGGGGGCTGGTCGGGCTTTCCCTCGCACAAGCACGACACGGACCGGTTGCCTGACGAAACGCGCCATGATGAAACCTATAATTTCAGGTTCAAGCCGGACCATGGCTCTGGCGTACAAATGCTTCAGCGCGTGGATAATGAACCTGGCGATGCGTATCACATCGTCAATGGTTCGACGATTTGCCTGGACAATGGTTATCACCCTTGCTGCGTTTTGCCGGGCTATGAAATGTACTATTTTACGATCCTGGGCGGTCTTTCGCAGCGCAGTCTTGTACAATTCTTCCAACCCACGCATGCCTACCAGATTGAAACCATTCCGGGCATCAAAGACATGATCGCGAAGTTCAAATGAGTTTGGTCACCCTTGCTGATGTGCTTCAACCTGCCTTGAAAAACGGTTGGGCTGTTGCTGGCCTGGTGACGCTTGGCTGGGAGGATATGCGCGCCTATGTGGCAGCAGCAGAGGCGGAAAATGCACCGGTGATCCTACAGGCCGGTCCCAGTTGCCGGGCTCATACGCCGCTACCGATTCTGGGCAAAATGTTCCGGCATCTGGCAGAAAATGCATCGGTTCCGGTGGTCGCACATTTGGATCATGGCTACACATTTGACGAGTGCCAGGAAGCGCTTGATAGCGGGTTTACCTCGCTGATGTTTGATGGTTCGCGCAAACCGCTCAACCAAAATATCGAGGAAACTGCCGCAATCGCCGAGATGGCGCACAAGGCCGGCATATCCTGTGAAGGCGAAATCGGCTTTGTCGGTTACGCCGACGGCGAAAACTCGGCAGGGACCGACCCTGAAGAAGCCGAACAGTTCGCCAAGCAGTCGGGTGTTGATGCCATGGCTGTTTCAGTGGGCAATGTGCATCTGCAGCAGGACAAGGAAGGCGGTCTTGATGAACCGCGCATTCGTGCCATTGAAGCGGTTACCGATATACCGCTGGTCATTCATGGCGGTTCGGGCGTGCCGGTCGATCAGCGCAGTGTGCTGGCTAAAGGATCAAGGATCTGCAAGTTCAATATTGGGACTGAATTGCGCATGGCATTCGGGGTCGCCCTGCGCGAGGCGGTTAACAAGGATGAAACACGCTTTGACCGGGTGACGATCCTGAAAGAGACGCATGATCCAGTGGTGGAAGTCGCGCGCCGGGTAATCAAGAATTTGGGCGCCAAGGCCTAGCTGCAAACCTGAGGGTATATGATGGTAAGATTTGGAATTATTGGATGCGGTCGCATCGGCGCGGTGCATGGTCAATCGATCAAGGCGCTCGACAATGGGAGCACAATTGCCGTCTCCGATCCTTTTGCTGAAAGTGCTCAGCGGCTTGCCACATCACTGAATGCCGAGGTGCGCACCAGCGATGAGATCATTGCATCTGATGATATAGATGCAGTGATCATCGCAACGCCTACCACCACGCACTACGACCTCATCCATGATTCAGCCCGGGCCAGAAAGGCAATTTTCTGCGAGAAACCGATCGATATGTCCGCAGATCGTATCCGCGATTGCATCAAGGTGGTTGGTGAAAACAATGTGGCTTTCATGACTGGATTCAACCGCCGGTTTGATACCAACTTTGCCAATTTGCAGGCGCGTATTGCGGGTGGTGAAATTGGTGACGTTGAAATGGTGACGATCCTTTCGCGTGATCCGGCACCGCCACCGATCGATTATATCAAAACGTCAGGCGGGATTTTTCGCGACATGATGATTCATGATTTTGATATGGCGCGCTTCCTGCTGGGGGAGGAGCCGGTTTCGATCTATGCGATCGGCTCCTCGCTTGTTGATCCAGAAATAGGCGCAGCGGGTGATGTGGACACAGCCGCGGTGACACTGAAAACCAAATCCGGGAAAATATGCCAAATCTCCAATTCGCGCCGTGCCACCTATGGCTATGATCAGCGGTTGGAAGTGCATGGTTCAAAGGGGATGTTGCGGGCTGAAAACCAGTTGGAAAGCAGCATTGAAATTGCGACCGAGGCCGGGTTTTCCCGCGCACCGGCACAGCACTTCTTCTTGGAGCGCTATCATGGTGCCTATATTGCCGAGCTCAAGCATTTTGCAGATTGCCTGGAAGCGGGCAGAAAGCCAAATCCAACAGCAGAAGATGGTTTGCGCGCCCAGTTGATGGCCGATGCAGCAACCAAATCCTGCGAGACCGGCGACGTGCAACCGCTTTAGTTCCTTTGACTTAATGGAAATCCCGGCTTTTGGGGATAATGCGCACATTGCGCGGATGTCGTCCCTGATTGACGACACGCGGCCTTTTCAGCTTTGTTTCCGGTGGCTCGTAGACGGGCAATCCGCGTCGATCGTCTTGCTGGTTTTTCACCTCGTCTGCATGAGAGAGCGGGACGATGTTGGCGTTGCCGCTTTTGCCGCCTGATTGCCGTTTCATTTGCGCTTGAATATCGGCGACATCAGCATTGGCCGTCTCACCCCTTGCGGCCATGCGTTCGACTTTCCGGTGCATGGGTGATGTTTCGGGCAAGGGCGATTTGACGTGATCCGCATTGGCAAAGGTCAGTTCAAATTCGTCATCGGACAAGGTGTCGAGATCAAGGGTTCGATCAATCAAATCATGGGCAATGACATGAATGACATCGCCTTCGCGTTGCACTTTGCCCCAAACCGCCATCAGCCTTGCGGCCATGATGGTGCGGCGATGTTTGGCCATCAGCTTTGACCAGCAGACAATATTCACCGTGCCGGTTTCATCTTCCAGCGTAATGAAGACAACGCCCTTGGCGGTGCCTGGTTTTTGCCGGACCAGCACCACCCCGGCCACGGTGACCCAATCATTGTTGCGCGTCTTGAACAGTTCCGATGCTTTCAGTGTGCGCTGACGCTTGCGCCTTGCCATTTTCGGGTCCTGGCTTTGAATGCCGCGCTCATAGATCGGGCGCAGGATCTGCATGGGATGGGCTTTCAGAGACAGGCGGTGTGTTTGATAGTCGGCCACGACATGCTCACGCAGGGCCATGAGCGGCAATTGCACGTCGGGGTCTTTACCCTGGGCGCTGGTATCAACCGCATCAAACAACGGCATCTGCCCGTCGCTGGTCATGCCGCGTACAGCCCAAAGCGCTTGCCGCCTGTCCAGACCCATCGAGCGAAACCCGTCTGTTGATGCCATGCGCTCCAGATTGGCCACGCTCAACCCGGTGACGCGCCGTGCTTCTTCCGGTGATGTGAGATGATTGTGGCGTCTTGCGATAAAGGCTTCAATCTCAGCCTGTTTGAATCCTGTCACCTGCCGAAAACCAAGCCTTACGGCAAAGCGGCCATCCTCGCATTCGCTTTCCAGCGTGTTGTCCCAGTGACTATGGTTGATATCGACGGGCAGAACTTCGATACCGTGTTCGCGGGCATCGCGGACAATTTGTGCAGGCGCATAAAAGCCCATTGGCTGGGAGTTCAAAAGTGCTGCGCAAAACACATCGGGAAAGTAGCATTTGAGCCAGGATGAAACATAAACCAGCTGTGCAAAACTGGCTGCATGGCTTTCGGGAAAACCGTAGGATCCAAAACCCTTGATCTGCTCAAAACAATTGGTGGCAAATTCGGGGTCGTAACCGCGTTCAATCATCCGGCTGACCATCTTTTCCTGTAGCAGATGGATGGTCCCGACATTGCGGAATGTTGCCATGGCGCGGCGCAGCTTGTTGGCTTCTTCAGGCGTGAACTTGGCCGCATCAATGGCAATCTGCATGGCTTGCTCCTGAAACAGCGGCACACCCAAGGTGCGCTGCAAGATATTGCGCAGCTCATCCTTGCAATCGGGATATTTTTCCGGCGAGGGATAGGATACAGTCTCAATGCCGTCGCGCCGCCTGAGATAGGGGTGGACCATGTCGCCCTGAATGGGCCCCGGGCGCACGATCGCCACCTCGATGACCAGATCGTAAAAGGTCTCCGGCCTGAGGCGCGGCAGCATGTTCATCTGGGCGCGGCTTTCGACCTGAAACACGCCCACTGCATCGGCCCGCTGCAGCATTTGGTAGACGACCGGGTCTTCCTGCTCGATATTGGCAAGCGTGTAGGTCTGGCCGTAATGGTTTTTGATCTCAGTAAAGCACTTGGCAATGCAGGTGAGCATGCCAAGCGCCAGCACATCCACTTTAAGAATGTTCAATTCATCAATGTCGTCCTTGTCCCATTCAATGAAAGTGCGGTCTTCCATGGCGGCGTTGCCGATGGGGACGAGTTCTTCAAGTGGATCCTCGGTCAGCACGAAGCCACCGACATGCTGGGAAAGATGGCGCGGGAAACCAAGCAATTGCTGTGTCAGTTCAATGGTCATTTTCAAAAGCGGGTCGGTGATATCAAGCCCGGCCTGCCTGATCTGATCTTCGGGAATATCCTTTCCCCACGAGCCCCACACTGTGGAGGCCAGCGCGCTTGTTACATCTTCCGAAAGGCCCATGACCTTTCCCACTTCGCGCACTGCCGAACGGGGACGATAAGTGATGATGGTTGCGGCAATGGCAGCACGGTGACGGCCGTAACGCTGGTAAATATACTGGATGACCTCTTCGCGTCGCTCATGCTCAAAATCGACATCAATATCGGGCGGCTCCTTGCGCTCCTTTGAAAGAAAGCGCTCGAACAAGAGAGATGATTGGGTCGGGTCCACGGCGGTAACGCCCAGATAATAACAGACAGCCGAGTTGGCGGCCGAACCACGGCCCTGGCACAAAATATTGTGTTCCCGCGCCCATGCGACAATGTCATGAACGGTCAGGAAATAGTGGGCGTAATTGAGCTCATCAATCAGGGCGAGCTCCTTGTCGACCAATTTCTGCACCTTGTCTGGGACGTCTTGCTTGAACCGTTCTGCGAGACCCTTTTTGACAAGATCCTTCAGATGTTGCTGCGGTGACTTGTCCTTGGGTACCGGCTCATTGGGATAATTGTATTTCAGCTCATCAAGGCTGAAATTGCACAGCCGTACAATCTCCTGTGTTGCGGCAATGGCTTCCGGCCAAGCCTTGAAAAGCCGCGTCATTTCATGCGGCGTCTTGAGGTGACGCTCTGCATTGGCTTCAAGCAGAAAACCGGCCTTGGTAATCTTTTTGCCTTCGCGAATACATGTGACCACATCCTGCAAGGCGCGCCGTTGGGCGGTGTGATAGAGCGCTGCATTGGTCGCCACCAAGGGCATGTCGCATTGCTTGGCAAGGCTGGCAATCATGCGCATGCGCTTGCGGTCATCACCGCGAAACAACCAGTGCATGGCCAGCCAGAGACCTGCCGGATTTGCTGCCTTGAGTTCATTCAGCATGGTAGCGACATCCAGTCGGCGCGCTTCAAAATCATCGGGCGGCAGCACGATCAGTACCTGGCCTTCAGCGCGCCCAACAAGGTCTGACAGGGCAATGTGGCATTCGCCCTTGGGCGCGGATCGCTTGCCGTCAGACAGCAATTTGCAGAGGCGGCCATAGGCAGCGCGGTCTGTCGGGTAGCACAGGCATGAAAGCCCGTCGGTCAGATCAATGCGTGCACCGACCAGCAGTTTGAGCCCTTCGGTCTTTGCCTGCGCATGGGCGCGAACGACGCCGGCCAATGTGTTTTTATCCGCCACACCTATGGCCGTGTGTCCCAGCATCTTGGCCTGGATGACCATTTCGCCCGGATGTGATGCGCCATGCAAAAAGGAGAAATTGGTGACACATTGCAATTCGGCATAGTCAGGCGCCTTGTGTCCATCCTGCGGGGCAATGATACGGCTTGGCCGTTTGAACGGGATCGGCGGATTTTCAGGCGGGCGCGTCATCAGAACAAGCCGTGCACATACCAGCTGGTGGCCAGCATTATTCTGGGTTCAGCGTCGCCATTGTCATTGTCGTTCGTAACGATCATTTGCTTCTTGGTGGCCCGGAAAATCCAGTAACGCTGACCGTGCTCGTCTTCGACATCGTAATAATCACGCCAGGCTGCGCTGGGCTTGGCCTTGAGATCATCGTGCCACCATTCGGGCAGAATGCGTTCGGGGCCGCGTGCGCGCCTGACCTTGTGCAGTACCTTGCGCCAGATGAACTGGACCGGCGGACTGTCAGGCAGTTCGGCGGTTACTTGTGCGGGTTCGGGCCGGACAAACAACCGCAAGGGCCGCGGTGCCCAGGCCGGTTCAAGGGCCTTCCAGTCTTGCCATTTGATTTGTGTGTTTATGGTGGCAAGGCGCTGGGCGCGCTCTGGAACATGGCTGGTGCAAGGTGCCAGGCGGCTGACGGTCTGTGGGCCGAAGCGGTTGGTCAGGATATCATCGAAAGCGGCGATATATGGCGCGTTGAGCACGGTTTGCTCCGGCTCGGTCATTGTGTGTTGGTCCGGGCGCAGGATTTCAATATCACCAGCTTCAAGCAGGAACAGATCGATGCCAAACCCGCAATCAATGTGATCAAGCCGGTCCTTGAAGAGACGCCAGATGCTTTCGGGCCGGTTGACCGGTTGCGACAGGGATGCAGAAACACAGCCGGCCCCGCCATCGGCGCGATAGCCCGTCAAGCAAAACCGCCTTGCGCCCTTGCCAGCGGATTTGAGCTGGTCGCACAGTCTTGGCAGTAATTCTTCCAGCGCAATGGCAATGGCGCCCTGTTCCAGTGCCAAGGCGGGGCAAGGTCGGCTGGCGCGAAAAAATTGCGGTTCGACGATATAGTCAAGCGGTTCGGCCAAGGCACCCGATAATTGGTCGAGGCGCCATTGCACCGATTGGGCAAGGCCGGAGATTTTTGTCTTGGTCAGCGACTTCTTGTTGTCCCGAAACCGTCGCTCCAGCGCAGCACGCGGGACATTGGCGACATCACCGATACGCTTGAGCCCGAGCCTTTTGAGCAGCATGATTGTTTCATCATCAAGCCTGAGTGCTTCGATCGGCAGGACGTCTAGTGCCTTGATGCTTTCTGACTGCGGCAGAATGTGCAAATCAGCAGCACCATGGTGGGTGAGTGCAAAACAGGCGCCGAATGTATTGGCGATTGCGATACGGGTTGAAAATCCCATCTTTTGCAGCCGCGCATCCATGTCCTGCGCCATTTTTTCCTCGCCGCCGAACAGATGATCGCAGCCGGTTATATCAAGTGCAAAGCCATCGTTTTCATGCATGCAAACCGAGGGCGAGTATCGCAACATCCAGTGCGCCAGCCGGGTAAAGGCAGCGTTGTCGGCCTCAACATCGTGCGGCTCGACCCGCAGGGTCGGCATCATGGCGCGTGCATCGGTCAACTTCATGCCCGGCCAAAGGCCTTCGCGCTCACCATCAGGGCCTACAGCGGTGATGAGCGTGCCTTTCGCGCCGTTTTGCACCAGAACCAGCGGTGCCTTTTGTGTCTCGGTGCGTGTTTGGTTTTCGTTTGTCTCAGTGTCCTGTTTGGCTTCCCACCACGGCCTTTTGTGTTGCGCCTGTCTGCGACGCATCTTGATAAAGTGCTCGGTTGGAAAATAGGGCAGCCGGACGAAAACAATGCGTCTGGTCATCCCAGGTAATCCTCCATGGATATGATGTGCTTTGTTGATGTTCGGAAAATGTTTCAGCTTGCATGGGCGGCATGGTTTTGCCGCTGCGCGCGCGGGGCAGGGCAACCATCCAGGTCGGCAGGCCGGGCCCGTAGGGGTCGCGCGGATCTTCAATGGCATGTGTTGGTGCGATCTGAAACCGGGTCAGGGAGGCAGACCCCAGCGCGTCATCATTGTGTGTGCTCATCAACAGGCAGGGGCGCTGGTGGGTTTTACACAGCAGTGACAGGCGGCGCGAACCGGTAAAGGACGGGCGTGGTCCTTCGCCAATCACCGCTGCAACGCCTTGTGTCTTGACGGCTTCTTCCAGGGCAAAGTGCAGATCGGCGGCGTGCCTGACCTTGGTGAAAATGATTTGCGCCGGTGAAATGCCATAGCGCTCAAGCCCGAACGCATAGGGCTCGCCATAATCGCCGATTTGTGCGGCGGTCACACACCAGATAATGGGCTGGTTTGAACGCAGACGCGACAGCAGCGCAAAGGTAAAACCTGTCAGCGATGGCATATCGGTTGGCCGAAGCGGTTCAACTTCATGCAGGCCGGCGCGGCTCAGGCCGGTTTGAGGCAGGCAGTTGTCGATCAAATCGATTCCCGTTTTCCAGGGTGGCGGACTGTTGTTTGTGTTGCGGGCCGTCTCAAGAGGCGAGGGACCATCCAGTGTCGTTGCGACATCGCGCAGTAATTTACTGATCTTGCGCCGCTTGCGATCAACGAAATCATCGACGCCTTGCGACGCATAATCCTGCTTAAAAGCCGTTTGCATAACCAACCTCTTTGATTGAGGATGTGATTATGTTCCTATTTTGTTCTCATTGCGAGTCTTATCTCGTTGTCGTGTCGATTTTTTTGAAGAATAGCGGCTTTTGAAATGGGCTAAAATGATATAATTCATTGAAAATATTCAATAAAATTGAAATATAATCTAAGAGAAAAGATTGGCGAAGCGCTCACGCAGGGCCTTTTTCTGTACTTTTCCCATGGTGTTTCGCGGTAATTCGTCAAGAACGATAAGCTTTTGCGGTTGCTTGAAACGGGCGAGCGCATTCGTGAGGCCAGCCTTGATGGCATTAAGATCAGGCTTGGTATTTTGCTGTGCAACAATGATGCCGACAGGGGTCTCGCCAAAGTCGGGATGCGGCACGCCGATGACAGCGCTTTCCAGCACGCCATCGTGCTCGTCGAGCACCAGTTCGATCTCTTTTGGATAGATGTTAAAGCCGCCCGAGATGATCAGATCCTTGTTGCGGCCTACAATATGCACATAGCCATCCTCATCGATCATGCCCAAATCACCAGTGATGAAAAACCCGTCCTCGCGCAATTCCTCGGCCGTCTTTTCAGGCATTTGCCAATAGCCCTGGAAGACATTGGGTCCGCGTACCTCGATGATGCCGATCTCGCCTTCAGGTAATGTGCTGCCGGTCTGGGCATCAGTGATCTTGAGTTCGGTGCCGGGCAAGGGAAAACCAACTGTGCCTGCGCGGCGCTCCCCATCATAGGGATTGGAGGTGTTCATGTTGGTTTCGGTCATGCCATAGCGTTCAAGTATGCGATGTCCGGTTCGCTCTTCAAACTGGATGTGGGTTTCAGCCAAGAGCGGTGCGCTGCCCGACACAAACAGACGCATGTGCGCGACACGTTCCCTGGTAAAGCGCGAGTCATTGAGCAGCCGTGTATAGAAAGTCGGTACACCCATCAGCGTTGTCGCCTCGGGAAGAAGGTCAATGATGGCGTCGATATCGAACTTGGGCAGGAAGAGCATGCTGCCGCCCGCCATCAGTGAGACATTGGTTGCCACAAACAGCCCGTGGGTATGAAAGATCGGTAGTGCATGCAGCAGTTTGTCCTTGGCGGTGAAGCGCCAATATCTCACCAGCACCTGCGCATTAGACAGCAAATTTCCCTGGGTCAGCATTGCGCCCTTGGACTGACCGGTCGTCCCGGAGGTATATAGAAAAGCAGCAAGATCATCGATCGAACGCACCACTGTTTCAAATTCAGTGGGCATGTCATGGGCATGGTCAGAAAAGGAACCAGTGCCATCTGCGTTCAGTGTGTGGATCTGTGCGTCCAGACGATGGACGAAAGGTTGCAATGCCTGTCGCTTGCTGTGGTCACACAGCACGAGTTTAGCGCCCGAATTGACGATAAAGTACTCGACTTCCGATGGTGTGTAGGCCGTGTTGAGCGGCAGAAAAATCACGCCAGTTTGCACGCACGCGCAATAGACCGCCAGTGCCTCTGGCGACTTTTCGATTTGAACGGCAAGTCGGTCGCCCGCCGCAAGGCCCAGTTGCGAAACGACGTGCGCGAATTGTGCAGCGCGTTTCAGAAAGGCGTCATGCGAGATGGTTTTGCCGTCGGCCAGTTGCAGGAAAACCGATGACTTGCCCACATGTTTTCCAAACAGCTGGTCATAAAGGGGGTTGGCCAAAGTGGTCTCCGTTCAAGCGGCAGCAGCCGATCAGTTTCTTCTGTTTCTAGCTGGTTAGAAGCGGACATTTCAACTTCACGGAGAAAAGATCAGGAATTGTCCAGCAGATGTTGCATGTCTTCAATCAGATTACGCAGGTGCTGAGTTGGCACACCTAAGTTTGAACCGACATAACCCGGAATGATGGCGGTATTGACAGCCACGACCTCACCCAAGGCGTTTAGCACCGGACCGCCGCTTCCACCTTGCGTGGTGGCAGCATCATAAACGACGAAATCGGGCGTGATCTGCGCGACGATCCCCAGACTGGAAAGCGGTTGGATCTGATTGTTGATCGCCAGTTGGTGGGCGATGTCCCAGAAGCCGGTTTTCTGTTGCTTCTGCAATTGCTCGATAAAACTCTTGTTGGTGCGGGCAACCATTGAACGCAAACCGGTAGGATATCCAATGACCAGCACAGATCGGCCCTGTCTCTCTTCACTTTCCGACAGTGGCAGAGGCTCCAGACGTTTGCCAACCTCGGTAAATCTTAACAGTGCAAGATCATGGTCATCGCTTGCTCCGATAACACTGACTTCGTGTGCTTGTGGTGAATTTGCGATATATGCCACCATCCTGACGATGTAGGGCTCAAATTCTGGTCCCGGTGTGGCTGTGGTGCTGCTGTTTGACGACCAGGGGACGGCAACATGCCGATTGGTTGCCAGAATAGAGCCATCATCAATTGCAAATCCGGTTCCCGTAAACTGCTGCTCAATAACCGGTCCATCGCCATCCAGAGTCAGGTTCGGTTGACCGTTAGGTCCCACTTGTGGACGCTGTGCGCGATCAAGGCGTATGCGCAAGGGGTGCCCAGTAGAGATTTCCCTGAATCCGAAAGCACCTTGCAGGAACACAACAGAGTGGGCCGAATTGGTGATGACGTTCTCAGTCCAATTTGACTGTGCTTCCAATGATTTAAGCTTGGTGAGGTTGGTCAGCACATCTTCGGACAACTGGTTCTGAAAATCCTCAAGCTGAGTGTTTGTGACAATCTCGTCCTGTGTGGTTGCAAGCGCTTCTGAAACAGAATCGAGGCGTTGCTGCTCAGCTGCTAATTGCTCGGATTGCATTTGATTGATCTTGTATTGCTGATTGATGACAAACCCCAGTGCAACAATTGTCAGCAAGACACCGATGCGGAAGAACAGGGTTGTATCTGTGAGCAGACGACGCATGCCAGAACTCATTGCTGTGCGCGTACGTGCCAAGGCCGGTTTGCGGCTCGTGTGCAGATAATCCCAGCAATCAACACAAATGTCGGAGAAATATCGCCGCGTATGAGCAGCATCGTCTATCAGCCTGTAACGCGATAGCGGTCCCTTCTCACCAAACTCGATAATATCGCCGTCGATCAGTTCACTTGAATCAACCTTGCGCCCATTGACCCAGAGTGGGTCGCCGGCCTGGCTTTCAATTTTGTATGTACCGTTTTGATATGTGAGGGACGCTATATCGACCGCACCCGATTCCGGATCGATTTCGTCTTGAGACACACTCAAAACCAGACCGGCATCGCGGTCCAGGCAAATCATCTCATCATCATGTTCGAGCAAGGTCGTGGTCCCCATCGCTGAACCGGAGAGATGCTCCAGTACTGCATTGGATGACTGCAATTTCGATCGATGCAGTTCTTCCAGACCACTCATCCTTGGCTCATCCTTTCTTCGTGACGCACAAGCAGTTTGTCGAAAAGTATCCGGGCCGGATGCCGAAATGGCAATTCAATTCGCTTCACTAATCGGGCACCTGTCAGAGCCAAGAAGACACGTTTGCTTGTGGCTTGTTTGCTTTTGAAGCCAATGGCTTTGTAAAGAATGACAGATATTAGCCATTTGCACCTTTGCAATAGCCGTTTTAGATCAGCGCCTTACGTCTGTTGGCTACATTGCTGATTCATGTGCTTCAACTTCTGATTCAGGAATCCAGATCGACACGGCGCAGTCGCAGCGCATTGGTGATAACCGAGACAGAAGACAGGCTCATGGCTGCCGCGGCGATCATCGGAGAAAGCAGCATTCCAGTGACCGGGTAGAGAATGCCGGCGGCAATCGGTACACCAATGCTGTTGTAGGCAAAAGCAAAAAACAGGTTCTGTTTGATGTTGCGCAAGGTCGCTTTTGACAGGTTGTGCGCGCGTGCAATGCCGACGAGATCACCCTTCATCAAGGTGATGCCGGCGCTCTCGACGGCGACGTCTGCGCCGGTGCCCATCGCGATGCCAACTTCAGCTGCGGCCAGTGCAGGTGCATCGTTGATGCCATCACCTGCCATGGCGACCTTGTGCCCCTTGGCCTGTAGAGAATCGACAAGCGATTTCTTGTCCTCGGGTAGAACGCCGGCGCGGATTTCATCGATAGAGAGCTGGTCGGCTACGGCTCGCGCAGTGACTTCATTGTCGCCGGTTGCCATGATGACTTTCAATCCAGCTTGGTGCAGCGCATCGATGGCATCGCGCGTTGACGGCTTGATCGGGTCGCTGACGGCTATGAGTGCCGCAAGGCGTCCCTCCAAGGCCACCAGCATGACAGTTTTGCCAGCTGATCGCAGTTGATCGGCCTGATGGCTTGCATGATCATAGTCGGCGCCGGCCAGGCTCATCATTTCAACGTTGCCGACTGCAAGCGTTCGATCGTCGAATTGGCCACTTATGCCTTTGCCGGGAACGACATCGGTCTCATCAGGTTTGGCAGCTTTGATGCCGCGCGCTTTGATTGCTTCGACAACGGCTTCGGCGAGGGGATGTTCTGAGCCTGCCTCCAGTCCCCGGACAAGACCGAGAAGCTTCTCTTCCTGTACATCGCCATAAGTGATGATCTCGGTGACGGTCGGTTTGCCTTGTGTGAGCGTGCCGGTCTTGTCGACCACAAGTACGTCCACTTGTGCCATGCGCTCGAGGATTTCAGCATCCTTGATGAGAATGCCTTCCTGCGCGCCGCGACCAGTTGCCGTCATTATGGACATGGGCGTAGCAAGCCCCAGCGCACAAGGGCAGGCAATGATCAGGACGGAGACAGCCGAAACGATGGCAAAAACAAGGGCAGGATCTGGTCCGATCAAAGACCAGACAATGAAGGCGCAAATTGCTGCCAGCACGACAGCAGGCACGAAATAGGACGCAACCCTGTCGGCCAGATTCTGTATGGGTGCGCGTGACCTTTGCGCAGAGGATACCAGCGCAATGATTTGTGCCAGCGTCGATTGATCGCCAACTCTGGTTGCCTCAATCAACAGCGTGCCATTCTTGTTCAGGGTGCCGCCGGTCAGTGGATCGCCAATTGTTTTGCCTACGGGCAGCGGCTCGCCTGTCAACATGCTTTCATCAATGGTTGTTTGGCCCTCAAGCACAACAGCGTCGACGGGCACCGTTTCTCCGGGCCGCAATCTCAGATGGTCGCCGGTTATGATGTTTTCCAGCGGCGCGTCATATTCATCGCCATCGGGTGTAATGCGGCGGGCGGTCTTGGGCGCCAGATTCAGAAGTGCGCTGATTGCGTCGCCCGTGCGCTCGCGCGCGCGCAGTTCAAGAACCTGGCCGACAAAAATCAGAGCGACAATCACCACAGCGGCTTCGAAATAGACCGGCATGTGGCCGTTTGGCATTTGCAGGCCAGAAGGGAAGAGGCCGGGAAATAGAATTGCGATGGTCGAATAGATATAGGCGGTGCCGACACCAATCATGATCAGTGTCCACATGTTGAGATTGCCGGTTCTGACCGACATCCAACCACGTTCAAAAAATGGCCTGGCGCACCAGAGCACCACGGGCGTGGCGAGAAGGAATTCCGCATAGAGGGAGAGCGTCTCTCCTATCCACTGACGGATTGGCAGGCCCAGCATAGGCCCCATGGTCAGGATCATGAGGGGAATCGCGGCACCGACGCTGATCCACAAACGCCGTGTAAAATCGATCAGCTCGTGATTTGGTTCATCAGAGAGGCCACCCATCGGCTCCAGAGCCATCCCGCATTTGGGGCAGGTACCGGGGCCGTCCTGAATGATTTCCGGATCCATCGGACACGTAAACTGTGTGTTTTTGGGTGCGGCCTGTACCTGTTTTTGCTTGTTGCCCGAAAGGTAAAACCACGGATCTTCTGAAAATCGCGAATGACAGCCTTGGCTACAGAAGTGGTATGTGTCGCCTTGATAGTCGAATTGAGGCTTGCCCTTGCCGATCGCCACACTCATGCCACAGACCGGATCTGTAGCCTTTTCGACTTCATTTAGCGTCGCAGCGATTGCTGGATCTAGATCTTGAATATTGGTGTTCACACTGCTTGTTCCCTTGCACAACAACGAATGTAGTCCTTCTAGTTAGTGGAAGGTCAAGGTCGGCCAGTTCTGGGATTGCGTTCAGGCTTGGTGTTACGAAAATTTTCTGAAGAAACGGGTGCGGTCAAACATGCCTTCGAGCGCCTGCATGCGTTGTTTTGTGGTTTCCCAATGTCTTTCCTGTATCTCTGCAATGAAAATTTCGGCCAGCAGCATGCAGGTCACATTTGAATCCCAAGCCGAAGGAACGGCGATACGGCTGTTGAAGCAATATTTTGTGAAAGAACTGACTGGTGAGTTCCATTGGTCGGTGAAAAGCACGATTTTGGCGCCTTTTTCGCTGGCCATTTCCGCCAGTTTCAAGGTGCTGTTTTCATAGCGCCTGATGTCAAAGATAACGACCACATCACCAGCCCGGATATCGAGCAGATAATGCGGCCAGGCATTGGAGCTGGAGCTGATATGCGTGACGTCCTGCCTTATGACCTGCATATGCAAAAAGAAGTAGTCTGCCAGCGTGCGTGTTATCCGACCTCCCACCACAAATATCCGACGCTTTTTGTCGCTGAGAAGGTCGCAAGTCTTGTCGAACAATTTTGTATCTATGTCGTAAAGCGACTGGGTGATGTTCTCGATTACAGCTTCAGTGAAGCGATTGAGGATATGGCTATCGGGCGCGTTCTCAACCCAACCCTCGCGTTTGGCGATTGGCCCTGAAATCTTTTCGTTGAGTTCCTGATGCACATGCGATTGGAAGTCGGGAAAGCCGCTAAAACCAAGCTTCTGTACCAATCGAGCCACCGTTGGGGTGGAAACGTCGGCTGTACTGGCGAGCGTGGTGATGGTTCCCAAACCGGACGCCGGATAATTTTTCATTATAGTCTGCGCAAGCTGGCGCTCGGCGCGGGTTAAGTCGTCTTTCTTTTCACGCAATCTCTCGGCGATTGATCGTGTTGACACGACTGTCCTCCTGGTTGTGTCACAGTTTCATGGCGGCCTTTGAAAAAGAAATAGAACAAATCTTGACAAGTCGACAGCTATTGAAGAGGATTTTACAGAATGTGTTGGCGGAAGGAAAGCCAAAAGGTGGCAGAAAAGTCGGAGCGTGCGTTCGAGCTTATCACGCAGGGCATGGGCCCGGCTCCCATCATGCTCGTCTGTGAGCATGCTTCCAACCACATGCCAGATAAATTCAACAATCTGGGGCTGCCCGATCATCTGCTTGAAAGCCATATTGCGTGGGATCCGGGATCAGATCCCGTTACGCGCAGGATGAGTGAAGTTCTTGAAATGCCTGCTTTTTTGGGCACTGCGTCGCGCCTGCTCTACGATTTGAATCGTCCACCGGACGTGCCGGATGCCATGCGAGAGCGCAGCGAGATATTCGACATACCCGGCAATTTGAACCTTTCAGAAGCACAAAAGCAGGAACGGATCGACACGTATTACAAGCCGTATCATTATGGATTGGAAGAGGTGCTTGAGGCCCAAATCGGATTGCAGGCCATTGTCACGATCCACAGCTTCACTCCCATTTTTCACGGTAAGACGAGGGAAGTGGAACTTGGCATACTGCATGAAGCCGATCCGCGTCTAGCCGATGCCATGCTGAAGTTTGCGCCGCGCCACACAGACATGGTGGTCCGCAGAAACGATCCATACGGGCCCGGTGATGGCGTGATGCACACGTTGAGAGAGCACGGCGTAAAACATGGCAGGCTCAATGTCATGCTGGAAATCAGGAATGATTTGATCAAGACACAAGATCAATGCATCGCGATGGCGGATATGCTCTGCGGTTTGGTTGTCGATGCGCTGGAGCTGGTTGGTCAGGCGCAGATTGCTCAGGGGCAGGGTGCATGAGTTTCGCGCATTCTTACATTCGTGTCGTCGACGCTGTGAACTACCGAATTGGCCGGGTGATGATGTACGGCATTTTCGTCATGGGTGGCATTTTGCTTTGGTCGTCGATTTCAAAGACATTCTTTGATCCGACCTTATGGACCCTTGAGATGGCGCAGTTTGCCATGGTCACCTACTACATTATGGGTGGACCCTATTCGATCCAGTTGGGTTCGAATGTGCGCATGGATTTATTCTATGCTGAATGGGATGATCGACGCAAAGCGCAAGTCGATGCGATCACCGTGTTCCTGCTGCTATTCTATCTTGGCGTGCTGCTTTACGGCGGACTGGGATCGCTGGCCTATTCGTTGGGTCACTTTAAAGGCGAACCTTTTCAATTTTATCTCAATTTGCTGACTGGGTCGGAAGGAATTGGCCGACTAGAGCGCAGCGCGACGGCATGGCGACCTGAAATCTGGCCAATCAAACTGATTATGTGTGTCGGCGTGTTCTTGATGTTGCTGCAGGCGATTTCGGAACTGATGAAAGACCTGATCAAGATCAAGGGTGGCACGATCTGATGAGCCAGGAAATGATCGCGATCTTCATGTTTTCCGCCATGATGCTGATGCTTTTCACTGGCCAGCGGGTCTTTGGCGCCATTGGCGCCATTGGTGCCATTGCTTCGATTTCGTTGTGGGGCGTGGGCGGATCAGATATCCCTTTTTCGGCGGCGATGAAGCTGATGAAATGGTATCCGTTGCTGACGCTGCCCATGTTCATTTTCATGGGCTATGTGTTGTCGGAGTCCAAGATTGCCGACGATCTGTACAAGATGTTTCATGTCTGGATGGGCCCCGTAAGGGGCGGCCTGGCGATCGGTACGATCGGGCTGATGGTTTTGATATCGGCGATGAATGGCCTGTCGGTGGCAGGCATGGCAATTGGTGCGACGATTGCGTTGCCCGAATTGCTCAAGCGTGGCTATGACAAGCGAATGGTCACCGGTGTTATTCAGGCCGGCTCATCGCTGGGCATTCTCGTACCGCCTTCTGTAGTGCTTGTGCTGTATGCGATGATCGCACGTCAGCCGGTTGGCCAATTGTGGCTCGCTGGCATTTTGCCTGGTCTGATGATGGCGGCCATGTTCATGCTCTACATTTACATCCGATGCCGGGTTCAGCCCGAATTGGGTCCCGCACTGCCTGAAGCGGACCGGGACGTTTCGCGCGCTGAAAAACTGCGCTTGTTGCGCGCCGGGCTTTTGCCGCTGGTGATTTTTGCCGCGATGATGGTGCCGTTTGTCAACGGCTGGACATCGCTTGTCGAAAGCTCCGCTGTCGGTGCAACAACGGCGTTTTTAGCTGCTGTTTTCAAGGGACGGATGACGCGCGAGGTGTTCGAGGTATCGGTGCGCCAAACGCTGGCCATTTCCTGTATGTTTATGTGGATTATTCTGGCGGCACTTGGTTTCGGGGCGGTGTTTGACGGGCTGGGTGCAGTCAAGGCGATCGACGGTCTGTTCACGCAACAACTCGGTCTGGATCCCTGGATGATCCTTATCCTGATGCAATTGTCGTTTCTGTTGATGGGCACTTTTCTGGACGACACGGCGATGCTGGTGATTGTAGCGCCGCTTTATGTACCCTTGGTTGATGCGCTCGGTTTCAACCTGATCTGGTATGGTGTGCTTTACACGATCACGACACAGATCGCCTATATGACTCCGCCCTTTGGATATAATCTGTTCCTTATGCGTGCTATGGCACCACCGGAGATTGGCCTGAAAGACATCTACGCGTCGATCACGCCCTTTGTGCTGGTGATGGTGTTCGCGCTCATTCTGGTTATGGTTTTCCCACAGATCGCGCTGTGGTTCCCGACATATGTTTACGCCAACTAACAAGAACCTCGCACAGAGGCATGAAAGAAGCTGCAATTTGAAGACGAAGAAAACAGGAGAGAGAAAATGACTACAAGACGCTCATTTATGAAAGGTGCAGCTCTTGCTGTGCCGACCGCTGCCCTGGCCACACCGGCAATTGCTCAATCAACCATCAAGTGGCGGTTGCAAACCTATGCGGGTGCTGCGCTTGGCGAACACGTTGTCAAACCGGCAATTGACATGTTCAACCAGATCGCTGGTGATCAAATGCAGATCGAACTGTTCTACGCTGATCAACTTGTGCCGACAGGCGAGCTTTTCCAGGCCATGCAAAAGGGCACGATCGATGCTGTTCAGTCTGATGATGACTCCATGGCATCACCTACAGAAGTAACTGTCTTTGGCGGCTACTTCCCATTTGGTAGTCGCTATTCGCTCGACGTTCCGGTGCTGTTCAACCAGTATGGTTTGAAAGAAATCTGGGAAGAGGAATATGCCGCAGTTGGCGTCAAGCACATCTCGGCAGGCGCCTGGGATCCTTGTCATTTTGCCACCAAGGATCCGATCAACTCACTAGAAGATCTGAAAGGCAAGCGCGTGTTTACCTTCCCGACGGCTGGTCGTTTCTTGAGCCAGTTTGGTGTGGTTCCGGTCACATTGCCCTGGGAAGACATTGAAACAGCTGTTCAGACAGGTGAGTTGGACGGTATCGCCTGGTCTGGCATCACCGAGGATTATACGGTGGGCTGGGCCGATGTAACCAATTACTTCCTGACCAACAACATTTCCGGCGCCTGGATTGGCCACTTCTTTGCCAATATGGATCGCTGGAATGAACTACCGGACAACCTCAAGACGCTGCTTATGGTCTGCATGGAACAAAGCCATTATTATCGTCAGTGGTGGTATTGGGGCGGTGAAGCCAATCTTCGGGTCAATGGCGACAAGATGCAATTGACATCTATTCCGGATGAAGAATGGGCTACTGTTGAAGCAGCTGCAGTCAAATTCTGGGACGAAATTGCGGCGGAATCTGAAACCAAGGCAAAGATTGTCGAGATCTTCCGCAAGTATAATTCGGATATGACGAAGGCTGGACGTCCGTATCGCTATAGCTAATAACGCACATCACGACTTGAAACCGGCGCAAAATTGTAGCGCCGGTTTCAACACCTTACCGGAGCATTTCCGGTTTCGAAATCAAGTTGAAAGAAATTTTCATGGCTGGAACTTTGTCATTTGAATCGCTCAAGACCCGGGTTGCCGCAGGTGAAATAGATACGGTGCTTGTGTGCCTGGTGGACATGCAGGGACGCCTTATGGGCAAGCGGTTTCATGCCCAGAACTTTGTCGACAGTGCCTACAAGGAAACCCATTGCTGCGACTATCTGCTGGCCACCGATTTGGAGATGGCAACACCTGATGGCTACGCGTCGACAAGCTGGGAAAGCGGTTATGGCGACTATGTCATGCAACCGGATCTGGAGACTATCCGTCTGCTGCCATGGCTTGAGGGCACCGCGATGGTTCTTTGCGATGTTTTGGACCATCACACGCACCAGGAAGTGCCGCATTCACCAAGGGCCATTCTGAAGCGCCAGGTGGCCCGATTGGATGCGCTGGGCTTTGTGGCGAAAACCGCAACAGAGTTGGAATTCTTCCTGTTCGAGAAGAGCTTCGACGAGTTGCGCAAAACCGGCTACCGGGATCTCGAGCCGATCAGCGGCTACAACGAGGATTATCACATCTTGCAGACCACCAAGGAGGAAGGTGTGATGCGGCCGCTGCGCAATCATCTGTTTGCTGCAGGCGTGCCGATCGAGAATACAAAGGGTGAAGCTGAGGCTGGTCAGGAAGAACTCAATATCCGTTACAGCGATGCGCTGGATTGTGCTGAAAATCACACGATTGCCAAACATGCAACCAAGGAGATTGCCTGGCAAAACGGCCGTGCCGCCAGCTTTTTGCCCAAGTGGCATCACGACCGTGTTGGCTCAGCGTCGCATGTGCATATGTCACTGTGGTCGCTTGACGGAGAACCGCTGTTTTACGAAAAGGGTGCCGACTTTGGCATGTCAGAAACCATGCGCCGTTTTGTGGCCGGCTTGACCGCCCATGCGCCTGAGATCACCTATTTTCTTGCGCCATACATCAATTCCTACAAGCGCTTTGCACCCGGTACATTTGCGCCCACCAGTGCCAACTGGTCGATCGACAATCGGACGGCTGGATTTCGCCTGTGCGGTGAGGGCACCAAATCTGTTCGGATAGAATGTCGCATTGGCGGGTCGGATCTCAACCCGTATCTGGCCATCGCCGCGTTGCTGGCTGCTGGTATCAAGGGGCTTGAGGACAAGCTTGATCTCGATCCGCCGAGCACGGGTGATGTCTACAAGATGCAGGACGCCAAGCAGATACCTGTCGCCCTGCGCGAGGCCGCCGGGACACTGAAACAGTCCCAAATGCTACGCGAAGCTTTGGGCGACGATGTGGTTGATCATTACCACCGTGCCGCGATGTGGGAGCAGGAGGAATTTGACCGCGTCGTCACTGACTATGAAATCGCGCGCGGATTTGAAAGAGCCTGACATGAGCAAAATGTTGAAGTGTATTTCGCCGATCGATGGATCGGTTTTCGCGGAGCGTCCGGTGTTGTCGGCCAATGCGGCGCGGAGCATCGTTGAGCGGGCGAAGGCGGCACAGATTGCATGGTCGAACAGACCGCTTCAGGAGCGCATCGACCTTGTATTGGCTGGTGTTGCAGCGATTGGTGCGATGAACGACGAGATTGTGACGGAACTCGCATGGCAGATGGGCCGTCCGGTTCGCTATGGCGGGGAGTTTGGCGGGTTTGAAGAGCGAGCCCAGCACATGGCTGAAATTGCTGAAAATGCGCTGGCAAATATTGAGGTTTCAAATGATGGCTCTTTTCAGCGTTTCATCGCCCGCGAACCGCACGGTATGGTGCTTGTTGTCGCGCCTTGGAACTACCCATACATGACTGCGATCAATACGGTTGCGCCAGCGCTGATTGCGGGCAATGCCGTGGTGCTGAAACATGCGACGCAGACACTGCTTGTCGGTGAAAGGATGGTGCGTGCTTTCATCGATGCTGGCGTGCCCGAAGATGTGTTTCAAAACGTGTTTCTTGATCACGAGATAACGTCTGCGCTGATTGCGAACCGCAGCTTTGACTTTGTCAATTTTACCGGTTCGGTTGGCGGCGGTAGAGCAATGGAGCAAGCAGCCGCTGGTACCTTCACGGGATTGGGCCTTGAACTCGGAGGCAAGGATCCTGGCTACGTGATGGAGGATGCGGATTTGGATGCCGCCGTTGACACGCTGATCGATGGGGCGATGTTCAATTCTGGTCAATGCTGCTGTGGTATCGAGCGCATCTATGTGACTGAAACACTGTATGATGCATTCGTCGAAAAAGCGGTCGCCATTGTCCAGAACCACAAGCTTGGCAATCCACTTGACCCCGATACAACGCTGGGACCGATGGCGCATAGAAGGTTCGCCGATGAAGTGCGTGCGCAGGTTTCAGAGGCCGTTGCCCAAGGCGCAAAACCGCACATCAAGACATTTGCGCAAGATGATGGTGCAGCCTATCTCAGCCCACAAATTCTCACCGATGTGACCCACGATATGCGGGTTATGCGTGAGGAGAGCTTTGGTCCGGTTGTCGGTATCATGAAAGTGAAAGATGACGCAGAAGCGATTGCCTTGATGAATGACAGCGATTTTGGCCTGACTGCATCGCTTTGGACGGCGGATACTGATCGCGCGATACAAATCGGACGCCAGATCGAGACTGGTACGGTTTTCATGAATCGATGTGATTATCTGGATCCGGCTCTGTGCTGGACCGGCTGCAAAGACACGGGAAGGGGCGGCGGTTTGTCCGAGATCGGCTACCACAATCTGACCCGTCCAAAATCCTACCATCTAAAGAAGGCATGAGAGTATGAACCTGACCGGAAATTGGTCGTACCCGACAGCCATGCGCTTTGGCGCCGGGCGCATCAATGAAATTGCAGAAGCGTGCCAGTCTGCAGGCATATCCAATCCGCTGCTTGTCACTGACAAGGGACTAGCGAACATGGATATGACACTGAAAACCTTGGATATTCTTGAAGCGGGCGGGCTTGGTCGCGGCTTGTTTTCGGAAGTTGATCCGAACCCAACAGACAAGAATGCCGATGACGGCATCAAGGTCTATCGCGAAGGCGGCTTTGATGGAGTGATCGCCTTTGGCGGTGGTTCAGGGCTTGATCTTGCAAAAGTCATTGCATTCATGGCCGGGCAAACCAGGCCGTTGTGGGACTTTGAAGACATTGGTGATTGGTGGACCCGTGCTGATGCCGATGCGATTGCTCCGGTTATCGCGGTGCCGACGACGGCTGGCACCGGATCGGAGGTAGGGCGGGCCAGCGTCATCACCAATTCGGAAACGTCGGAAAAGAAAATCATCTTCCATCCCAAAATGCTGCCGGTTACTGTGATATGCGATCCGGTTCTGACCGTTGGCATGCCAAAGTTCATTACTGCAGGCACCGGACTGGATGCTTTTGCTCATTGCGTCGAAGCCTATAGCAGCCCGCACTATCACCCCATGAGCCAGGGCATAGCGCTGGAGGGGATGAGGCTTGTCAAAGAGTATTTGCCGCGTGCCTATGAAAATGGATCAGATCTGGAGGCAAGGACTCATATGATGGCCGCGGCTTCCATGGGTGCTACGGCTTTTCAGAAAGGATTGGGTGCCATACATGCGCTGAGCCATCCGATCGGCGCCGTGCACCACACCCATCACGGCACCACCAACGCCGTTTGCATGCCTGCTGTGCTTGAGTTCAACGCGAAAGCAATCGCCTCGAAATTCGATCAAGCGGCGGCTTATCTTGGGATCAAGGGCGGGTTTGTTGGTTTCTGTGCCTATGTGGACCAACTCAATACATCGATGTTGATTCCAAAAACGCTCACCGAATTGGGGGTTCAAGATCCGGATTTGGACAGTTTGACTGATGCGGCCTTGCGTGATCCGAGCACCGGCGGCAATCCGGTTGAAATGACGCGGGAAAACACCCGCGCCCTGTTTGAGGCCCTACTGTAGATCGGATCAATGGCGCTCTCGGGTTGGTTCTTGAGTTGCGGATTGTGCCGGCGGCCAAATCATAGACCCATTCCGACAGGCACCAGACGGCGGCCAAGTGAACAACCAAGTTCAATGATTCTTTGCATTAGAGCGGCAATATTGGCGAGGGATGGCGCGCCTTGAAGCGCTCAAACTCGGAATTTGATGGCGCTTTGCCGGTAAAAACTTCCATGTAGTCCGGCATCCTCGATATGCGCTCGTCCCAGTCTTCGGTAACTTGCATGGAGATATAACCGATCTGCGTATAGATCACGGTCATCGAACGGGCTCTTGCCTGAGCTGCTGAGTAGCCATACCGCTTAAACATTGCAGCTATTGCTTTGCTGCGTTCCTCGTCTGCCTTGTCGAGCCGGGCTTGAAGACCAGCATCGTTACGCGCCCAGTTGCGGATGGCGAGATCGAAACGCGAATCAAAAAGGTCGATATCCAGCCAGCAGTCAAACAGGTTGAACATCGCCTCGGTGATTGTCTCGGCATAGGCTTGCGTCTGGCGCACCAGATTGCCGGTGTTCTTTTCTTCCCAGCGCTGGATGACGGCTTCCAAAAGAGAGTCGCGATCAGTGAAGTGCCAGTAAAAACTGGTGCGCGTCAGGCCCAGTGTTTTGGCCAGCGGCATCACCTTTACGGCCTCAACGCCGCCTTCGACCAAAGCCTTGTAAGCGGCATCGAGCCAAAGATTTTCCGATCCGCGCTGACGGCTGGTGTTTTGAATGTTCATGCGTTGCAAATTATACGACTTGACACATATGTCAATTTTGTTGACGGTGATGTCGATTTTATCGGGAGGCGCAGATGTCCGATGCGATTTCAACCGAGCGACGCGCTCGCAAACGTGGCCAACGCGCCAAGCGATCTTCTGCGCCCGGACAAAATCCGCATCTTGAAGTGCCTTATATTGTCCGCGGCATTCCTACCTATGATTTGCTGGATGAGGAAAGCCTGCAGAATATCGAACGCACAGCTGAGCGGATTATCGCAGAGATTGGGATTGAAATCAGGGAAGACACTGAAAGTGTCGAACTGTATCGAAGGGCCGGTGCGACTGTTGAAAAGGTCGATGGTGAGCGCTGGAATATCAAATGCGAACCGGGAATGCTGCGCGCGCTTCTGAAGACAGCGCCCGCTCAATTCACGCAACATGCGCGCAACCCCAAAAAATCCGTCGAAATTGGTGGCGACAATGTGGTGTTTGCGCCTGCCTATGGTTCGCCATTTGTGATGGATTTGGACAAGGGTCGCCGGTACGGAACAATTGAAGATTTTCGCAATTTCATCAAGCTGGCGCAATCCTCGCCTTGGCTTCACCATTCGGGTGGAACGATCTGTGAACCGACGGATATTGCTGTCAACAAGCGGCATCTGGATATGGTCTATAGCCACATCAAATATTCCGACCGCGCTTTTCTGGGATCCATTACAGCGCCTGAGCGCGTCATTGATTCAATCGACATGGCACGATTGGTGTTTGGTGCGGATTTTGTTGACCAGCATTGCGTGATTATGGGCAATTTCAACACCACATCGCCGCTGGTTCTGGACGGTGTGACGACAGCCGGTATCCGTCATTATGCCGCGGCCAATCAGGGATCAATACATTTGCCGTTTCTGCTCGGCGGTGCTGTGTCGCCGCTCACAATGGCGGGCTCTGTTGCGCATGGCCTGGCCGAAAGCATGTTTTCCTGTGCGCTGACGCAACTGGTGCGGCCCGGCGCACCGGCGATATTGGCTGCGTTTTTGAGCTCGATGTCCTTGCGGTCCGGATCGCCAACTTTTGGCACACCGGAACCGGCGCTCGGATCGCTGGTGATGGGTCAATTGGCGCGAAGGCTCAATTTGCCATTGCGTTGCGCGGGCAATTTTACCACGTCCAAATTGCCCGACGGGCAAGCCATGCAGCAATCCATGACGTCGATGTTGTCAGCAGTTCAGGGCGGTGCCAATTACATATTGCACTCTGCTGGCTTCCTGGATGGTTTGCTATCGATGTCCTACGAAAAATTTGTCATGGATACTGACGTGTGCGGTGCCATGCATGCTTATCTGGCTGGCTTCAAGGTCGATGAAGATGCGCTGGCATTTGAAGCGCTTGCCGAACAGGGCGCGGGCGAGCATCTGTTTTCCACACAGCATACAATGCGGCATTACAAGACGGCCTACTACGACAGCGCGCTGGATGACAACCAGCCATGGGAGACATGGAGTGAACAAGGCGAAATCGACATGGCCAGTCGCGCCAATACGCGATGGAAGCAAACGCTCGCTGAATATGAACCACCGGCTTTGGATGAGGGCATTGATGAAGCGCTACAAGCCTTTATCGTCGAGAAAAAATCATCCATGGACGATGCCTGGTACTGAGGTGAATTGATGTCTAAAGACCCGCTGCTGCAACCCTACAAGCTGAGGCATCTGACGCTGAAAAACCGGATCATGACGACAGCGCATGAACCTGCTTATGCAGAAGACGGTATGCCGAAGGAACGCTATGCGGCCTATCATGAAGAGCGGGCGAAGGCCGGTATTGCGCTGGCGATGACAGCAGGCTCTGCGGCCGTTAGCAAGGACAGTCCACCGGTCTTCAACAATATCCTTGCCTATCGTGACGAGGTAGTTCCGTGGATCCAGAACCTCACTGATCGGCTGCATGAAAATGGATGCGCGGTCATGATACAACTGACGCATCTCGGACGTCGGACCGGCTGGAACAAAGGGCACTGGTTGCCTTCGGTTTCTTCGTCCAAGCATCGCGAGCCCGCACACCGGGCATTTCCGAAACTGATCGAAGACTGGGATATCGAGCGGATCATCGCCGACTTTGCCAATGCTGCCGAACGCATGAAGGCAGGCGGGATGGATGGTGTCGAAGTTGAGATCTACGGCCATTTGCTCGATCAGTTCTGGTCGCCGTTGACCAATGATCTGGATGGGCCTTATGGCGGCGCAACGCTAGAAAGCCGGTTGCGCTTTCCATTTAAGATCATAGATGCCGTACGCAAGCAGGTTGGCGACGATTTTATTGTGGGGGTTCGCTACACTGCCGATGAAAGCCAGGAGGGCGGCATTGATGCTGCAGAAGGCATCGAAATTTCCAAGCGTTTTGCAGCATCAGGCAAGGTTGATTTTCTCAATGTCATACGCGGACGTATACACACCGATCCAGCCCTAACCGATGTGATTCCGGTTCAAGGCATGAAAAATGCGCCGCATCTGGATTTTGCAGGCGAAGTGAGAAAAGCTACCGGTTTGCCCACTTTCCATGCGGCGAAAATACCGGATGTTGCGACGGCGCGCCACGCCATTGCTTCCGGTCTTTTGGACATGGTCGGCATGACCCGCGCGCACATGGCCGACCCGCACATCGTGCGCAAAATCGTAGAAGGCCGCGAAGACGATATCCGACCCTGCGTGGGCGCAACATATTGTCTGGACAGGATTTATCAGGCAGGCGAAGCACTGTGCATGCACAATGCCGCGACGGGTCGCGAGCTGACGATGCCGCATGTCGCGCAAAAGATTGATCAACCAAAGAAGATCGTTGTGGTAGGTGCCGGCCCCGGCGGGCTCGAGGCCGCGCGTGTGGCAGCCGAGCGCGGTCATGATGTCACGGTGCTTGAAGCACAGCCGCATGCTGGCGGGCAAATCCGGCTGACGGCCCTCAATCCACGTCGCCGCGAAATGATGTCGATCATCAATTGGCGCTTGGAACAGTGCGAGAAGCTCGGCGTGAAAATTCAGTACAATGTGTGGGCCGAGGCCGAAGATGTGATGGCGCTTGCGCCCGAAGTGGTGATTGTCGCAACCGGCGGCATGCCCAACACGGAATTATTTGAATCCGGAAAGCAGGCAAGTAATGTCGTGACTGCCTGGGACATTGTTTCAGGTGATGTGAAGCCGGCCGACCACGTTCTGATCTATGATGAAGCCGGTGATCATCCCGCATTACAGGCAGCAGAAGTGGCGGCGCTGGCTGGATCTAAAGTGGAAATCATGACGCCGGACCGGGTGTTTGCACCGGACATCATGGCGATGAATTTGGTTCCCTACATGCGGGTGTTGCAAGACAAGGATGTGACCTTCACCGTGACCCGTCGACTGATGGGTGTGCAGGCAGATGGCAACAAATTGGCCGCAACCATCGGCACTGACTACAGCGCGCATACCGATCTTTCCCACTATGATCAGGTGGTCGTCAATTATGGCACCTTGCCGCTTGATGATTTGTACTTTGCGCTCAAACCTCATTCGTCCAATCTTGGAGCGGTGGACCATGATGCCCTGATTGAAGGTCGCCCGCAGACAATCAAACGTAATGATGAGGGCACGTTTCAGCTGTTTCGAATTGGCGATGCAGTGAGTGCGCGAAACACGCATGCGGCGATCTATGATGCGCTGCGGCTGGTCAAGGATATCTGATCATTTAAGTGCGTCGGGCGCCAGATCGCCAATGGAGCTCTCAAGACCATCGGTCTTACCGGTTCGTTTGGTTTTTGCCGTTGCCGGCAATGGCGTGTCAAAGAAATAGTCCGGATCATCCTGCTGCCTGTCCCAGGTTTCCAGCATCTCTTTCCATGCTTCGCGCAACGTGCGTGGTTCGGGCATGTCGTGCGCAATCTCCTGGTGCAGCTTTTTCAGATTATAGCAGGGTACACCTGCAAACATGTGGTGCTCCGTGTGCCAGTTCATGTTCCAGTAGAGAAACTCAAACAAAGGATTGAGTTTTATCGAGCGTACCGATTTTCGAAAGTCGGTTGTGTTTTCCCTCAGGCCGCAATGTTGGGGCAGGGCGACAAAATAACTTAGCCAATTGCCGATGAAGCCCGAGAGCGAAAAAATGAGCGGCAGGACCCAGAGGCCCGACGCTACGGCAATGACCAAGATGCTGCCATGAAAAGCCAGAAGCGCACGTGACCACCAGATTGATTTTCTGAATTGTTCGGGTTGGTCCTTGTGCAAGGCTTCGAGCCATTCATTGCTTGGAATGTCTGTGGGGCCAATTTTGCCAAATGCAGAGAGAATTGTGACCCAAATGGTGGATATCATCCCACCCTTGCCAAAGGTCCGTCCTGGCTGGGTGAAAACATTGATCGTGAAGAGTTGCAGCAGAAAGGTTTTTCCTACAGAGGGATGCAGTGGAAGCAGATTTTCGCGATCGCCCTCCGGGTGCAAGGTGTAGCGATGGTGGTAGGTATGGCTGCTGGCGTAGTCGAACGGGTCCCACCAACTCAGAAGGCTAAACAGATACAGGAAAAAACTGTTCAGCCATTTGGTATGGAAGACCGAAGCGTGGCCCAGCTCATGGGGTGCGGTGCCTGAGAAGAAGCTGCTGATGGTTCCGTGTACGAACAGCGCGACTAGAAATGCAAGCCAGCTTTCCTGCGACCAGAATGTAAAGACGAGCGCGCCAGACAACGCAAAAAGAGCGAGATGGCCGCCAGCCTGTATCCAACCTTTCAGATCACTTCGTTTTGAGAGTTCGCGCAGTCTCTTGGGATCGAACTTGGTTCGATACCAGTTGACCTGAAGCGTGTCGCGTACTTCCGAAAGCGGTTGGTGTTCCATGGCCGAATTCTAGTGAACTGCTGAGCTGATTTCAACGCTTTCAAACGACTGTTGATGCCACAAAGTATTTGTAGTCATTATTCCAGTCGCGCCGGAAAACCGGGCGCGCGGAGATCAGTATCAAGTGCATCTTCCAGCAATTTGGCGATCATCGGCGACTGGGCTTGTCCGCCGTAGGTTGCACGGCCCTGTTCGAAGATCTCCTTGACCTTGCTGGCAACATTGAGCTGTACGTCAAATTCATTGCCAAAATCCATCGCAAAACCAAGATCCTTGAGGGCCAGGTCCATGGTGAAGGCGATGTCATAGCTGCCATTGAGAATGAGCTGACCCTCAGTCTCATGCACGAAACTGGTGCCGGAACTGGCCTTGATGGCCTCCCATGCCTGGCCGAGATCAAGTCCGCCCCTCTTGGCCAGCATCAGTGCTTCGGCGTCTGCTGCCAAATGGACAAAGGCAAGCATGTTGGTGATGACCTTGATCAGGGATGCTGAGCCCAGGGGACCCATGTGAAAGATCTTGTTGCCCATGGCTTCGAGTGCCGGACGATGGGTTTTGAACAGTTGTTCCGAGCCACCGGCAAGCATAGTGATCTGTCCTTGTGCTGCCAGGTGCACGCCGCCGGTCACCGGCAATTCCATGGTTTCAATGCCAGCCTCTTTTGCGATATCGGCCAGTCGTAAAATTTCCTCTTTGCCCAGTGTCGACATTTCAATCCAGGTTGAACCCTGTTTCATGTGCGGCAGGACTTCAGACAGCACTTGCTCGGACACCGAAGGCGATGGCAAACAGGTGATCACGGCGTCGACCGCGTCGGCTGCATCCGCTGTTGTTTCTGCCCAGATGGCGCCGGCATCTTCCAATGATTCTGCCGCGCTGCGATCCAAATCATGGACCCAAACACCAAACCCGGCCTTAAGCAGATTATTGGCCAGATGCGCACCCAGATTGCCCAATCCTATAAAGCCATAGTTCATGATTTTGCTCACTTGCGGTTGAAAACTGCGTCGTCACTGGACGATCGGGTTGGTGTCGAGATTGAGATGTAAAGCTGAGTCAGAATAAGGGTTTGCAGCAATAAACTCATCATTCAGTTCAAAACCCAGGCCTGGTTCTGTA
>CAJHZC010000149.1_pt1 | contig 30687 bp, 30 predicted proteins | sample 9198911 | NCBI WGS metagenome assembly CAJHZC01 (sample SAMEA7708336, study PRJEB35096) | sediment metagenome | biome: marine neritic benthic zone biome [ENVO:01000025]; feature: sediment [ENVO:00002007]; material: shallow marine sediment [ENVO:03000034] sea grass bed [ENVO_01000059] ...
GCCTCCATGCTCGCCCCCATAGCACGCAGCATGCCGGGCGTGTTTGTCATGACATAATCGGCCTCGGCGAAGTTCATGGTGCCACAGTCCAGTGTGCAGATTTCCGGCAGGCATTGCGCGATGTGCTGTAAACGTTCAGGCGCACCGACCATGTCGGTGCCGTCCTGCAATGGCAATGGCTCCGACGGTGGACCAAACACCAGATCGCCGCCCATGCCGGCGGTCAGATTGAGCACGATGTCAATGTCTGCATCGCGGATCCGTTGGGTCAATTCAAGGTAAAGTTCGGGCTTGCGGGCCGGTGCGCCCGTTTCGGGATCGCGGACATGGCAGTGCACGATGGCGGCGCCTGCCTTTGCGGCGGCAATGGCACTGTTTGCGATTTGCTCTGGGCTGCGCGGAACGTTTGGGCTTCTGTCCTGTGTTGCACCTGAACCGGTTACAGCACATGTAATGAACACGTTCTGATTCATCGACAAGGGCATGGCGCTCCTCTCAAACTACTTGGGTAATCATAACCGGATTGCACCATTTAAATGTGCTGTGTTAGACAATAATATGCCGATTTGGACCAAAACGACATCTGAAACGCAATCAATAGACATTTTGCTGTTTGACAGATTCTCCAACCATTGCCTCGCAAACACCGTTGAACCCTTGCGGGCTGCCAACATGATCGCAGGAATACCGCTCTATCAATGGCGTTATGTTTCGCTCAACGAAGGTCAAGTTGTCTCTTCAAGTGGCTTACCTGTAGCGACCGAGCGTCTCGAAGCAAATGAGCAAGACATCGACTTGATGTTTTTGATGCCCAGCTACGGCTATCGTGATCTTTGCTCGTCAGAGAACCTTTCGACGCTGCGTCGCCAGTCAAAACGCGCGCGCGTCATGGCTGGTCTTGATACGGGTGCATGGTTGCTGGCTGCGGCTGGTCTTTTGGATGGAAAATCGGCCACCATTCACACCGAAATACTGGAAAGTTTCTCCGAAGCATTTGCATCAGTTTTAGTGCAAGAAGAACGCTTTGTTGTGGATCACGACATCATCACTTGTGGCGGTGCCATGGCAGCGTTTGATCTGACCATGCATTTGATTGCATCGCATCATGGGGAAGCGCAGCGCATGGCGGTAGAGGCGCTGTTTCTGTTCCATGGATCGGCGGCGAGCTCTGCTGACTCTTATGGCATGACACAATCTCGGCTGGTCAATGGCGCGCTGAAGTTGATGGACGAACATGTTGAAGCGCCGGTTTCCGTGGGCTGGATATCAAATAAGCTTGGTTGCACGCAGCGAGAGTTACATAGGCGATTTCACAAGGTGTTGGGTGCAGCGCCTGGCATTGTTTATCGGCACAGAAGGCTCAGCCGGGCAAAGGTGCTGCTGACCGATCGTGATTTGTCAATTCTGGAAATTGCGCTGCGTTGCGGTTACGAAAATCCCAGCGCCATGATTCGGGCTTTCAAAAAAGAGTTCGGCTCCACGCCCCATGCCTTTCGCCTTTCTCAGGCATGATAGCGATCAGGGTTGGGCGTAGAATCGCTTCATGACGATTGGAGTCAGGTACATCGGAATCTGGTAGCAGCCTATAAACAGAAGCACCGGATCGATGATTCCGGCGGGCAGGGCGACCAGAAACAGAGCGATGTTGCGATTACCAGCAATTATGGCAAATGCTGTTTGCTCATTGGCTTGAACTGTTTTCCCCAGTACATAGTGGGCGACGAGTTGCAAACCGAAATTGGCCAAAAACGCGATGCCAAGCCATTTGAGGAATTCTGCCGGATCCGTAGCAAGTGTGCTGCCAACGCTGGACATAAGACCGATGACAATCACCGCCATCGCAATTGCCGAGCAGCCATCAATCGCCTTGATGGTGCCAAAGCCTGGATCGTTGAAGAAGAACCGGCGGAGTGCGAAGGCCAGCAGGGTAGAAACGGTGATCACGCCCAGCAGTTTTGCTGCTGCGATCATGACCATTGCTGGTGACCCAACTGCAGGCAACCAGTAGAACACTGGCAGCACGGTAAGCGGTAAGAGCGCAGTGCCAATGACCATCAGCCGTAATGCAGGCGCGGGATCAGCGCCGACCATGATGGTCAGATTAGGACTACCAGAGATTGATGAGGCGGCTGCCATCAAGATCAGGGCGGTAGCAAAATTCGTTGCCAGAACGCCCATGGACCAAAACAAGGCGATCAGCGCAAGCGGCAAGATCAACTGGAATATGGCCGCTATTCCGACAATCTTTGGGGCGTCAGTCAAAGCCCCGAAAGCGTTTCTGGGTCCAATCCTGAGCGCTGCAAGGAACATGAGCAACGCGACAAGTTCCTGCAACCAGGGACGCATCGCTGCTGCTAATTCAGGCAAAAGTATTCCAGCCAAAAGGCCCATAATCAGAAGTGTGCGGCCATAGTGGGCCGCAAGGCCAAAAAACTGTAATGCCGGGTTTGCGCTAGCCACCGGGGCCTTGGCGCATGTTTTCGGGCAACCAGGTTGCCAGTTCCGGGAAGGCGATCAAGACGAACACCATGACTACCATGATCATGAACATCGGCAGGGCAGCCTTGGCGATATAGTTCATTTCGTGGTGCGTCATGCCTTGCAAGACAAACAGGTTGAAGCCGATTGGCGGTGTGATCTGCGCCATTTCGACGACCACCACAATAAAGATACCAAACCAGATGATATCGATGCCCGCTTGCCGGATCATTGGCTCTACCACAGCGATGGTCAGTACCACGGAAGAGATGCCATCCAGGAAACAACCGATCACAATGTAGAAGACCAGCAGCGCCATCAGGAGTTCAAAGCGGGAGAGTTCGAGTGATCCGATCCATTCTGCAAGCGCGCGCGGCAAGCCTGTAAAGCCCATTGCCAATGACAGGAAGGCGGCACCAGCAAGAATGAGAGCGATCATGGCTGAAGTGCGGGTGGCGCCCATCAGGCTGGCGGTAAAGGTCTCCATGTTCAATGAACCCTGGAACCATGCAAGGGTGAGTGCGCCCAGCACACCGAAGGCTGCAGCTTCAGTTGCGGTGGCAAATCCCAGATACATCGACCCGATCACCAGCAGGATGAGCAATATCACCGGGATCAGGAAGCGTGAATTTGCCACGCGCTCCATGAATGTCATCGGCACTTCCGGCTTGGGATTGAAGTTTGGCGAAAGCTTGGACATGAGCGCGACATAGAGCATGAAAAGCGATGCCAGAAACAGGCCGGGCAGGATGCCGGCGATGAAGAGTTTGGTGATCGATTCATTGATGGTCACGCCGTAAACGATAAGGGTCAGCGAGGGCGGGATCATCAAGCCCAGGGTCGCTGCGCCCGCCAGTGTGCCGATCACCATGCTTTCTGGATACTCTCGCTTTCTGAGTTCGGGGATGGACATCTTGCCGACTGTCGTGAGCGTCGCTGCAGACGAACCGGAGACGGCTGCGAAGACTGTGCAGCCTACAATGTTTGTATGGATCAATCCGCCTGGAAGGCGTGCCATCCACGGTGAGAGCCCCTTGAACATGTCTTCAGAGAGTTTGGTGCGGAACAGGATTTCTCCCATCCAGATAAAAAGAGGCAGTGCGGAAAGCGTCCAGGATGAGGAGGCGCTCCAGATTGTTGTCATCATGGCATCGCCAACAGGGCGGGTTGTGAATAGTTCCATGCCGACATAGGCGACGCCGAGCAGCGCCAATCCGACCCAGACGCCGCTTCCCAGAAGCAGAAACAGCACAAAAACAAAGATGCCAATGGCGTAAAAATCGTCCATTTTACACCTCCGGTCCGGAGAATTTCTCTCCGTTCAGATTGTGCTGCCGGGTTTTGATCAGCGTGACCAGATTGTCGATAAAGCAGATGGCCAGAAGAATTGCGCCAATGGCGACGGGTACCTGGGGGATCCAAAGGGGTGTAGCATCGCGACCCTGGCTGATATCGTTCCAGCGGATCGAACCCTGTATCAGGCGCACCGAGTAGTAAGCCAAGTATGACGAGGCCAGTGCGCCGATCAAAAAGCACCATAATTCGGCCCAAAAACGTCTTTCACCCAAGGCATTTAGAAACAGACTGACACGAATATGGCTGTCGGCATTCAGCGCGTAAGCAAAGGCAAGGAACGATGATGCTGCCATCAAATATCCGGCGTAAGCCGTTGATCCCGGGAAGGAAATGCCAAGCCAGCGGCATATCATTTGTGCAACGATAACGCACAGTAATGTGAGCAGGCAGATTGCTGCCATTGCTCCGGCCGCGGTGTAGAGCTTGTCGAGAAAGCGGCGCATGATCCCCCCTCAAAGAAATTGGGGCGCTGTGATTAACAGCGCCCCATCATGTTTTATTGTGCGAAGGCGTCCATGACGGCTTTGCCCTCATCGCCCGCAGCTTCGAGCCATTCTGCAGCCATGGTTTCACCAAATGCCTGCAACTCGGCTTTCAGACCATCCCCTGGCGGTAATGTCTCCATGCCGCCTTCGGCAAGACCCTTGATGTAGAAGTCGGTCAGTTCTTTGGCCTTTGCCAATCCGTCTGCGGCTGCCTTTTCGCCGCAATCCATGATGGCTTTTTGCGCGGCTTCGCTCAGACCATTGAATGCATCCTTGTTCACGAACACTGTGTTGCGCGGCAACCATGCCTGCACATCGTAGAAATGTGTCAGATGCTCCCAAACCTTACGGTCGTAACCGGTTGATCCCGATGAAATGAATGACTCGGCAACGCCTGTTGCCAAGGCCTGTGAAAGTTCGGCTGCCTCGATTTGCACCGGTACCATGCCTGCCAGTTCGGCAATTCTTGATGTTGCTGCATTGTAGGCGCGGAATTTGATGCCGCTCATGTCAGCGACCGATTCAATTGGCTTCTTGAAATAGAGACCTTGCGGTGGCCACGGCACGGCATAGACGTAAACGAGGTTCTGTTCATCAAGCGCCGCCTGCATTTTTTCCTTCGCTGCTCCCCAGAGTTTTTCTGAGGCATCAAAAGATGTTGCTACGAATGGTACGGAATCCACGCCGAACAATGGGTTCTCATTGGCATGCGCCGACAAAAGGCGCTCGCCGATTGGTGCTTGTCCTGTTTGAACAGCGCGCTTGATTTCGCCGCCTTTAAACAGAGATCCACCCGGGTGCGTCACAACTTCAAGGTCATTGCCGCTATCTGTTACGCATTGGGCGAAAGCAGCTGCGTTTTCAGAGTGGTAGTTTGAGGCCGCATAGGCCAGTGGCATATCCCATTTCTCGGCAAAGGCTGCTCCGCTCGTTGCTACAAGCGCTGCGACGCCAGCCGTCAATACTGTTTTTAGACGCATATAATCCTCCATTAGTTACTCTGGGGATTATCGAAGCGCATTGGTGAGTAGGGCGCAAGGTCTAAATTGAGATTCGTGCCATCAATCATTTGGGCCAGAAGGCGGCCTGTTTTCGGTCCGGCAGTTAAACCAATGTGGTGGTGCCCAAAGGCCATCCAGGCATTCTTGATGTTTGGTGCGCGGCCGATCAGTGGAATAGAGTCGCTGGGCGCGGGTCTGTGTCCCATCCATTCTTCGGCGCGTTTCCACGTAAGACTTGGCATGGCTGTCTTCACATTGCGCAGCAGCAAGTCAAAAGGCGGCTTTGATGGTGAAGCCTCAAGGCCGCCAAATTCAACAATCCCAGCCAGCCGAATGCGCCCCTCCATCGGTGTGATACAAAACTTTCCCGCTGCATGCATGACCGGTGCCTTGGGCATAAAATTGGGTTCCCAAAGTTCAATATGATAGCCGCGTTCGCTCTCCAGCGGGACAGCGACTCCCAATTGCGCAGCCAGCGCTTTGGACCAGACACCAGTTGTCAGCACGAACTCGTCAAAGCTGAGTGAACCGCCGGTTGTCTTGATTTTCGCAGCGTGCCCCTCAGTGGTACCGAAGCCGGTCACTTCGTCAACAATCAGCTTTCCGCCGTCAGCTACAAACGCGTCCGCCAAGTCCTTGACGTACCGGCCGGGATCGGCAATGCGGCCGTGATTATCCATCTTGACGGCGAAACTCAGTTGATCTGAGAAGGCGTCGTCATAGGCGGTGACCTGACTGCCTTCCAATTCATCCCATTGAAATCCAAACGACTTTCTAAGGTTCCACCCATACGCGTCGGCTTCAAATGCCGAGCGGTCACTATACAGATAAAGATATTCGCTTGGCACGATCCATTTTTCGGCATTTGTGCCTTTGGCCAGTGCCTGATGCTCTTCCAGACTATTGCCCACAATACCGAACAATGCCTTGGCAGTATGTTCAACGTCCGTTCGATTGGCATGACCAAGATACTTGACAAGCCAGGGAAGTAATTTGGGCAAATAGCCCCATTTGAGAAACAAGGGGGCGTTTTTATCAAACAGCATGCGCGGCGCCTTGCCGATGAGGCCAGGCACGGTGACTGGCACACATGCGCATGAAGCCAAGACTCCGGCATTGCCATAGCTGGTGCCTTCGCCCGGTCCCAACCGATCGATCAAGGTTACGTTGTGGCCGGCCCGTTGCAACCAAGTGGCTGCAGATACGCCTACAATGCCAGCGCCAATAATTGCGATGTTCTTACCTGGTTTTTCCAAGATTGCGTTTTCTTTCCGGTTTTGGCTTTCTGTCTGTTACACAAACGGGCCAAATCAATCACGTCAATTGGAAATCGTGCATGAGCAAGAAAACAAAAACGGTTGGCGTGATCATGCTCGACACAAAATTCCCGCGTTTGGTCGGCGATATCGGCAATCCAGAGGGATTTGAATTCCCACTGGTCTACAAAAGGGTGACTGGCGCGACGCCGATTAAGGCGGTTGAAGAGCAATCTTCGGCATTGCTGCAGCCTTATATCGACGCGGCGCATGAATTGGTGGATGAGGGCGCTGATATTGTGACGACCAGTTGCGGTTTCCTGGCTTGTTATCAATCGGAGATACAAGCACAGATCGCTGTGCCGGTTGTCACATCTTCGCTATTGATGCTTGAGGATCTCGAGCGCCAATACGGAAAAGGAAGAGTGGGAATATTGACCATATCAGCAACGTCGATGTCGCCTCAATTTCTCGAGCGAGCCGGGGTGCCCGCATCGACACCCATCGCATCAACTGAAGAGGGCAAGGAGTTCAGTCAAGCAATCCTGTCGAATCGCGCTCATTTTGATGAAACTCAATGCCAGATAGATGTGATCGAGGCGGGAAAAGAGTTGGTTCGCAATCATCCGCAGGTCAATGCGATCATTTTGGAGTGTACCAACATGCCGCCCTATGCCGCTGCCATAAAACGGGAGACGGGTCGAGAGATCTATTCGCTCAGAACGCTGCTGCAAAACATGCAATCCAATTAGTCCCTCCTGATCAGCGCCGTCGCACGCAGAGCTCAATGCTATGCCGCTAGATCAGTCGGTGTTATTTAGCGCGAGGCTGGCGGCGATGCGAGCGGTGGATCTGACAATGAACTCTGAAGCGACCCAGGCTGAACTGGAAGCCGGACGTGGGTATGAAACACTGTTTGTACCTGCTCTTTTTGGGCCATGGACGAAGCATTTGGTAAACAGTGTGGGTGCCGAGGCGGGATCTGAGATATTGGACATCGCCTGTGGTTCTGGTGTCTTGGCCAGACATTTGTTGACCAAGGCAGGCTCCTCGGGCTGCGTGGTCGGTTTGGACCTCACACCGGGCATGATTGTAGTTGCGCAGGAAGTCGAGCCCGATATCGAATGGGTCTTGGGCACGGCGGAAGAACTGCTCCATGCCGACAACTTATTTGGCGGAGTGACATGCCAGTTCGGCATGATGTTTTTCAATGATCGCAAAAAGGCCGTTCGCGAGATGAAACGGGTGTTGAAACCAGGGGGCAAATTGGCCGTTGCGGTGTGGAATGCGATCGAGCACAATCCTGCTCATGGCGCCATGCGTGATTTGCTCAATACCGAGGTGAGTACGGCCGCTGGCGATGCCATACAATCACCCTATAGTCTCGGGAACACGCGTGAAGTTGTTGAAACTCTTGATGAAGCTGGCTTTACCAATATCAAAAGTGAAGCTGTGATCGAGCAGGCCGTTTTTCCCGATTTGGGCACCATGGTGGAAGCGGAACTTCGCGGTTGGCTGCCGCTGTTTGGCATCAATCTGGACAACAACAAAATTGCTGATGTGGTGGCCAAAGCAGGCGATCGTCTGGGTAAGTATGTTACCGCATCGGGCACTGTTGAGTTCCGGCATCGGCGCTACTGTTCTCTGCCAACAAACCGAATTGAACGAACTGACGTTTAGTCTGGATTGTTGCAAATCTCAACCAGCTTGGAGGTGACGACGTCCTCTCCTTCCGCGGTTCTCAAAATGGTCCTGTGGTTCGTTGGCATGGCGTGAATTGTCTTGTTGGTGAGATGCGTATCGAACGTGTCACCGGCTTTCATCGCCGGATTGCCAGCGGTCAAGAGAATGTGTGCCTTGCCATCATATCTGGGAATTTTATATCGGCTAAGAGCAAAGACGTATGCAGATCGAATGGTCTTCTGGCGGATCCATTCATTCTCTGGGCGCAGCCACAGCAGTGTTGAGAAAAATGGTGCACGCACGAGGTGGCGCGCAATTCGAAAACCCAGGCTGATCTGATTTCTCAATCTGGTGACCTTTTGCGACCAACCCATTTGAAGCGACGGCTCTTCGCCAATCACGAGATAGGGCGGATCAATCAAAACGATGCGATCGACATCTTCTGGGTCCAACTGCTGAACCATCTCCAAAACGATGGCACAACCCGCAGAGAAGCCGGTCAATAAATAGGGGCCGTTTGGCCGCATTTGGCGCAGTGCCGCGATTGCCTCGGCTGCCATGTCTGAAACGGTGGTTGAATAGGCCAGACGTCGACCGAACATAAAACCTGAAAACACGATACAGACGGGATGTTCGGGACCCAGACCTTTTGCAGTTTTGCGAAATATGCCCATCGTGAAATGCAATAGTAATACAGCCTCTTTCTGGCCTTCGGTATTGGCAAAATGAAACTCGGGAAATTCCTTGTATTCAACCTCACTTGGTTTTCCGGACGACATATAGGCAGCGAGTTCTTTAACCGTGGGAAACTCAAAGATGTCAGCCGGTTCAAAAATCAGGTTTCTTTCGCGGCCTTTGGAAAAGACTGTCAGCGTCATCAGGCTGTCACCGCCCAACTCGAAGAAATTTGCATTCCGGGAAACTTCCTTGATGTCCAAAACTTCGCAGAATAAATCTGCTAGCTGTTGTTCCAGCTCGGATTGGGGTGGATCATCGACACCTAAAGACGCCTGTGGTTGGTATTGTTGAACAAGCTTGTTTCGATCGGTCTTGCCGTTGGGCAATTGAGGGAACTGTGGAACGAAGACATAATCAGTTGGGTGAAAGGGCTGAGGTAGTTCTGCGCCAATGCTGTCTCGCAGTGATTGCAAGGTAGCACCGTTTTCAGCCTGTTCGACAAACAATGCGATCGTTGGACGACCGCTTTGCTCATACACTGCTGCAACGCTTTCGATGCCGGGCAGACTTAATTGTGCAACACGTTCAATCTCGGAAAGCTCGACCCGGTGCCCCCGAATTTTCAGTTGCGTGTCATGTCTGCCCAGAAAACTGATAACGCCAGCACCATCCATGCGCCCAAGATCACCAGTGCGGTAGGCGCGAGGACCAACTGGGCCCAGTTTGGCAAATTTCTCGTCGGTTTGCTCAACGTCATTGAGATAACCACGCGCCAATGTGGGGCCGGCCACGACGATCTCTCCAATTTGTCCAGCCGGCAGCGGCCTGCCATCAATGTCGCAAATGCCCACCCAGGTGCCCGGCAGTGCACGCCCAATGGGAACGGTTTCGCGATTGCTTGGCAAGGCCTCTTGAACCGTGCACCAGACAGTGGTCTCGGTGGGGCCATACTCATTGAAGATGCGGCAGGAGGGCAGCCAATGTCTGGCGGCCTCAAGCAATTTGGGTGGCAAGACTTCGCCCGCCGCAATCAGAACGCGCAAACTGCGCAGATCTTCTGCCGCCAGAGCGTCCAGCAGCGCCTGCGCAAGGCTGGGCAAACATAGGGTGTGGCTCACCCGATGTTGTTTGATCAACTCGCCAAGCTTGCCCGGCATTTGTTCAGCGCCTTTTGGCGCCAGCACGAGATGACCACCAGTGCACAATGTCCAGTAGATGCCTGCCACGGAGCTGTCGAATGCAAGCGAGGACAACAGCAAATAGACGTCTGGCCCACCATCATAGACTTCGTCACGTACGCCGGTTGAATGGGCAAGCGACGCATGGCTGATCTCGACACCCTTTGGTCCGCCTTGCGAGCCTGAGGTGAAGATTACATAAGCTGTGATACCGGGATTGATTTCATCGAACTCAATGGTCTCTGACAATTGGCCAATCAAGACTGGCGCGGATGCCGTTTCAGGTAACAAGGCGATTGTATCCACATCGCAAATGTATCTGCGGGCGTTCGATCTGGCGAATATCTGTTCAATGCGGTGCGCGGGATAGTCAATATCGACGGGTACGTAGGCGGCACCTATCATCATGACACCGAGGAATGCGGCGATGGCCTCGTTTGTTCTAGGTAAGGCCACCGGAACGATGTCACCCTCGCGCGTCCCTTCCGCCCTTAGTCGGTATGCAATTTGCCGGGCACGATCAGTGAGCGTCTCATAAGTCCAGCTCTGGTTTTCGTCCGAAATTGCCAATGCATCCGGATTGCTTTTTGCGCACTGGATAATGCGTTCAAGCACAGGTGCGTAGTCTTTTGCGGGAGGTAGTTCTATCGGCGGGGTGTCTTGCCAGGACAATTGAGCGATTGCCATCTCTGGATTGTTGATCAATGCCCTCAAAGTTTTGGCATAATTATCCAGACATTCGCTTGCCTGATTCACATCGACCTTTCCGGGATCGGCATAGATCTCGATTTTGAAACTGGTATGTGGTGTTGCCAGCAACGCCAGAGCATAGTTGCTGGACTGTATCGTGCTGAGATCCGATAGCTGAACTTCGCCAGTATCGATGCTATGAACGGCAACACCTTCATTGACAAAGAGCGTATCAAACAGCGCACTGCCCTTTGTGATGGGTGCGCAGGAGTGAACTTCAGCCAGGGAGGCAAATTCGTGGCTGGCGCGCTGCTGTTGTGCCTTGGCTGCTGAGGCTAGAAATGTGCTGACGGACCGTGTCGGATCAATTTTGAGCCGTAGCGGCAATGTGTTTATGAATGCGCCAGCCGCACTCGCAATGCCAGGAATTTCGGCTGGTCGACCAGCAGTCGTTTGTCCAAACACAACATCATCTTGTTGCAACAGTTGCCGTAACACCAGCGCCCAGGCTGCTGCCAATACGGTATTGGCTGTCATGCCGTGTTGCTTTGCAAATGCATTGACAGATGAAAGCAGCTGTTCACCAAGGTGGCGTTCTATGTGGTGGTGCAAGACAGTTGGATCAGTTTCTTCGCGTCTTCTTGGCAACAAGCTTGGTGCAGTCAGATGCTCCAAATGCGCTGTCCAATAAGCCATATCTGTCTTGGGTGCCGATTTACGCAACCAGACAACATAGTCCCTGAAACGTGCTTGTTTTTCGCCTTCTTTCTGCGTGCCCTGATAGCGTTCGAATATGTCCTTGAAGACCACTGAAGTTGACCAGCCATCGCTGATCAGATGATGGATTGTCCAAACCAGTTGCCAAGTGGTGTCGTCCAATTGGATGAGTGTAACCGCCATGAGAGGCGCCTGTTTCAGATCAAATTGTCTGGACTGTTCAGAATTGATCAGTGCTGAGAGCTGTTCTTTGATGCCTTCGGAGTTTCGCCAATCAAGCTCCGTCCAGGGCAGTTCCACTTTTTCTCGTATCGCTTGAACTGGCTGCTTGACGCCTTCCCAGACAAAACCAGCTTTATACGCATCGCGGGCCTGGATCGCTTCGTGCATTGCTTTGCGCAGGCGCTTCGGTTCCAGTGGTCCTTTCAATTTGCAACTCAGTACAGCTACATAGCGGCCACGCGATCCCTCACTTTCAAGCACGTGAAAAAGCATGCCGGCTTGCACCGGCGTCAACGGAAGGATATCGGTTATTCCGTCGGGTAGAGACATTTCAGTTTAATGCTTTCGCGATGCTGGCGAGGTCATCATCATCAAGATCCAAAAGTGGAGCATCGGCAATTTCTTTGTTGTCCGGCGCCCGTTGCTCGGCAGTTTCAGCCAGCCGACGCAGCGTGCGGAATTCGAAGACAGCGGTTGTCGGCAGTGCGATGCCGGCCTCATTGGCGGCGATTGCAATCTGAATGGCGGCCAGTGAGTCGATCCCCAGGTCGAGAAAGTCATCATTGAGGCCGATGGCCTCAGTCTTGAGAATTCTGGTTATGATTGCTGCCAGCCTTTGTTCCATTTGACTTTCAGGTGCAACGAAGCTGGTTTTGGAGACCATCTCTTCTCGCGGTGCCGGCAGGCTGGCGGTGTCTACCTTGCCGTTGGATGTCAGTGGTATTTCGGGAATCAATACAACATATTTTGGCAGCATCTCGCGCATCAGGCGTTCACGCATTGATTGCCAGACATCGTCTTCAGTTGCCTGTTTCGAGGCCACATAGGCAATCACGTTATTTTGTCCTTCAAGCGGCTCATCGAAGCCTATTTCGTCAAGGATTTTCTGCACATTGGATGTGTCGATATCATCGTCGAGTTCTTCGATTGCCTCGGTTCGCGTTTTATGACCTACCCGGACATCCCACGAATAGGGTAGAGCATAATTGTGAAAACCCTTTCGGGCCTTATGCACCTGAATGCCAACATCATTAATCAGGCAATTGGTTGACCGTCCGGTGTCATCAGGTCTTTGCCAGGGCGATTTCTCATTAAGGAAGCTGTAGATCTCAGAAACCGGAACATCGATATAGCGGTAGATGTCGAGAATTTCGATTTTCGCGAGTATGTGTCCGTCTCGAAAATCGTCCGTGTGAAGGAGTTGTGATACGGCATCATCTTCAGCGTGATAAGCTTTGCGCGCTTCACTGACCAATGCGTCGAGTTGTGCGCAGGTGGGTTCTGCGGCCTTGAACAGCTCAGGCGTCAGTCTGGTTTCGAAGAACTGACCGCGCGATAGCCCGGTAACAATCATCGGTGCACCCTCAGCGCGGGCCGTGCGCAGGGCGAGCGTATAAACCGCCTTAAAACAGCCCTGGCACACATTGGCGTGAGTTTTCAGACTGTCGACGAAAATTTCATTCATCTTGTCGGTGCTCAGGAATCTATGTTCCCAGCCCAAATGATCGGTCACAAGGCGGATATTGGTTTTGGCGCGATCCGAAATATAGCCATTGTCGAGCGTCACGGCGAGCACCCGCGGGGTCAGAGCAGCGAGCCGATAAGCTGCATATGTACTATCCTTGCCGCCGCTCAGAAGCATGATGGCGTCATACTTGCCGGTTCGCTTATCGCCCGCCAATCGAATTTGATTTTCCAGCTCGGGCTCGGGCAAAAAATATGCCTGAGCACGTTCTTTGTAATCATCATATTCCGCACAAAGATGACAGAGGCCTGTCTCCGTGAACCGCACATCGGGATAATTGTCGGCCAGTCCGCACCGTGTGCAGAATTTTTCCGGCTTTTTGTGATGATGCAGTGTTGCACTGTCTGTGACATGCACTTGTGTGATTGATGGCAGCGCAAGGACTGCCTGTTCGATTTCGGCTGTCTCCAGCCGAACACCGCCCACCTTTTTCTGCTGGTCGCGGCGCCCCAAATATTCAAATCTTCCGTCTTTATGCAAGCGACCCAAATCACCGGTTCGGTAAAAGCGCTCTTGAGGGCCGTCTGGCTCAGAACCAAAAACAGCATCCGTGACTTCGGGTTGGTTGAAATAACCACAAGACAGCCGGCCGCCAATGACCATCTCGCCCGTTGCGCCAATGGGGCAAAGATTCATGCCCGCATCTCGCAGACTGATAGAGACGCCGGGCGACGGCACGCCAATCGGCACTGAGGCACTGTCATCCAAATCAGGATCAAAGCGATGGATCATGCATCCAACCACCGCCTCGGTCGGCCCATATTCGTTGATGATTTCAATCTGTGATGAAAGAGTCTTGCGTGCCAGGCGACAAAGACCGGTAGTCAGGTTCTCGCCACCCAATATGAGGCTGCGAATACGCTGGACAGGTTTTGCATTCTTACAAACCAGCGACAAATGCGACGGCGTAAGCTTTACGATGTCGACTGTATCGTCGGCAAAGACATCCAGCACCGCGAGATCTGGATCAGATCGCTCCGGATAGATTGCAACTCGGCCGCCCGTGATCAACGGTGTGAACAAAGAGGTGATAGTCAGATCAAACGATATGGACGAGAAGAAAGGGAAATCGATACTTTCGCCCTGACCATATTCTTGCGCCGCCCATTGGATGTAGCGGGTGAGACCCGCATGAGATACTGATACTCCCTTGGGCGTGCCAGTTGAGCCTGACGTAAACAGAATGTAGGCCAGATCGTCGGGGACCGGTGTCACATGCTCTAAGTCAGTTTCGGCAGCTTCATCCGTTACGGTAAATGCAGGTATTTCAAATGAGTCGTCGGCCTTCGAAAGAAAGATTGCTGCGGCGTTGCATTGTGACAGTATCAGTTTTACACGCATTGCTGGCGTATTGGCGGCTATGGGAACAAAACAACAGCCCGCTTTCAAAATACCAAGAATTGCAATCAGGCACTCGGCGCTTCGTTTCATGTAAACAGCGACGGGACTTCCTGGCTTGATGCCATGTTCGGAAATTTGCCTTGCAGTCGTGTTACTCAGTGCATTCAATTGGCTATAAGTCAGGACGAGGTCCTTGGCATCGATTGCAATTGCGTCGGGCGTCAATGCGGTTTGGCTGTTGATCAACTCAACTATGCTTTTGGATGCATTGGCCAGTTCTGCCGGGCCTTCGATATATGAAAGATAGTTGCTGGATCCGGTGGTATCTGTCGCTGCAATGGAGGATTCCGGTGTAGAAACCATCGCTCGCAGAATATTGCAGAATTGAGACGTTATTTCGCTTTCCCAGGTTTCATCCAGCAATGCATGGTTGACGTCCATAGTCAGATTGGCGACCCCGGTCTCGTTGAAATCGGTAACATGCAATCTCAAGGCATGTGACAGGTCGTGAGCGCCGCTGTGCAGCCATTGTGCTTGCGCTGATGTGCCTGCAAAATCTCCAAAGCTGGCTTTGATAAAGTTCAGAACAGCGCTGATGTCGCCAGTGTTTTGACGTGCGATCGCACCCGGTTTGGCAGAACGAAGGAAATCTCCCAGCGCAGACTTAACTTTGGCATGCAGATCTTTGAAAGTATCGGCGGCATCAAGCTCAACAGTAAGCGGCAGAACTTCAACAAACAGGCCAAGCGTATTGCGATCTGTAGCGTTGAGCCTGTTGTGCGAAGGCAGACCAATAGTCAGAATTTCATCGCCGGTGATGCGATAAAGAAATGCGACATAGGCTGTAACATACGCCGCGAGCTGGGACAGATCCGGTGTAAAGAGCCGGAACTCCGGCGCATTGCAAAAGCTGTCGAACTGCATCCGCAGATCATCGGGCAAGGGAATATCGATGCGTTCTGACAATGCACTGCTGGATGGTTTTGCGCCAAAAGGCAATGACACCGGGCGTGTTCGGACTACTTCTGTTCTTTCCTCGGCAGCAGGGTGAAGTTCGGCAAAGTTGAAGTACGAGACGGTGCCCGGTTGCTGGTTTCCTGCGCCAGATTTCAAGCCTTCGTACATGTCGGAAACCGCGTGAAACAGGACACTACCCGACTGGGCATCACAAGCGATATGGTGCTGACAGATGAACCAAACCCAGTGATCTTGTGCTAGCTTTACCAACTGCGACCGCATCGCGCTTTTGGTCAGGTCGAATGGTTCCTTGATCCACATCTTCAACCGGCTTTTCAGGGCCGTTTGCGGATCGGCATTGGCACTCAAATCAAGCAGTTTTGGCAACACATATGGTGTGGCTGCAAGCCCTTGTTGCGCTTCATTGTCACGGGTTTCAAATACAGCATTCAGTATGTCACTTGCTGCTGCGACGGCATTGAATGCTTCTGCAAACAGTTCGGGATCGACAGACTGATAGATGTCAAAACGCCATGCCATGTTGTACAAGGGAACATCAGGCGCCAACTGGTGGCCGCGCCAGAATCGTAATTGGCTTTCAGTCAAAGGATGCCAGGATGCTGACTTGTCAGGCATCGGCTTGCTTCCTGGATTGAATATATTGGCTCATCGCATCAATGGTCATGAAGTTTTCGATGATGACATCCTCGAAGGGCACAGCAATCGCGAAATTGTCCTCGATATAGGCAACCAATGACATCACACCCAGAGAATCCAGCAAGCCGGACAGGAGCAGATTCTCATCCACCGCAACTGACTTTCCATTTAGAAGAGAGGTCTCGATATAAGACTTAAGTCCAGCGATTTGGTCGTCAGGCAGGCATTTCGTCATAACGCCTCGCTTCAAGTGCCCTGCGATCGATCTTACCAGTCGACGTTCTATCGAGCTTGGCCATCGGGACAATACAGGTTGGAACGGCATAAGCGGGCAGGTTTGCAGCTGCATGTGCGCGTATAGCCTCTACATGCTCGCTATTGGGTCCGGTGACATATGCCCAAAGCTCGTCACCTGCGACGATGACAGCTGCTTCCACAATTCCTGGCGTGCGGCAGAGCGTGAGTTCAACTTCGTCCAGTTCAATTCGAAATCCGCGAAGCTTGATCTGGCGGTCCGTGCGGCCCAGAAGAACGAGATTGCCATCGGGCGAGACCCTCACAATGTCACCCGTGTGATAGAATTTGCGCAGATTACCATTTTGATCTGGCAAGCTCACAAAGGCATCATCGGTTCTTTGCGTGTCCTGCCAATAATCGCGCATAACCTGATCAGCGGCAATCAGCAATTCTCCGCTGTCTTGGTCATAGCCTTCATCGGTGAGTTTGATCGTCACGCCCTGGGCGGGCATTCCAATTGGTAAAGGCGTGACACCATCGAGTTCATTGCTTTTGAATACCGCCGTTGTGCAATGGTTGGTTTCGGTAGGGCCGTAGGCATTCATGTATAGCGCTTTGGGCGCATGTCTCGAGAAGTCTTTTAGCGACCCGGGCGGAATTCGCTCGCCTGCAAGCATAACAATTCTCAAGGCACTGAGATCATGCGAATCCAGCGCACCGCGTTCATTGAGTTGTACCAATGCGAAGGGGACCGAGTACCAAACTGTAATCCTTTCTTCCTCGACCAGTTTGGCAAGACTGGCAGGTACTTTGGAATAGATTTCAGGAATGATGATGCAAGTCGCCCCTGCATGCGCTGTGCTGAAAATATCGAAGATCGACATGTCGAAATGAAGGGGTGTGTGATGGCTGACCCGATCGGCTTGCGTGAGCTTGCACAGTTGGGACGCCATTGTAGCATAGGCCTGGCCACTTTTATGTGTGTGGCAAATACCCTTCGGTTCGCCCGTGGAGCCAGAAGTCATCAGAATATAGGCTGCATCTTCAGGCTTACGTTGGTGCTTGCGATCCTCAACAACCTCGGCAGCTGACTGGTAAACAAATTGATCGGCAAGTTCCAGACACGGTATCTCAGTCTGCCATCTAGACAGGCTCGCCATCGCGTTAGAATCGGCCAAAACCAGCGCTGGCGTGGTTGAACTGAAAAGCCTTTTCATCCTGCCTTTTGGCGCAGTTGGATCTATCGGAACATAAACCGCACCCGCGCGTACGATGCCGTTGATCGCAGCGATTGCCTGAGGCGATTTTGCCGAAACAATTGCAACTCGGTCTCCTCGAGAGATTCCTGTTTTGATGAGCCTGCCGGCAATGGCGGATGCCATATCATTGAGCGCGCGATAAGAAACGCTTTCGGCGCCAAATCTGATGGCGATGCTGTCCGGTGTTTGCAGGGCCCAATGAGACAAGGCGTCGTCAAGGAAAATTGCGTCGATCATCAGCCAAGAACTCCGCTGGCTACCGCACTGCCGGGCAGAAATACATCGACGGTGCGCTCATAGAACCAAAAAATCGCGATAGCGATGAGCGCAACCGAACCACCTTGAAAAGCCATTTTGCGATATATCGCATGAGATCGAATGACGTACAGAACAGGAAAGACAATAAAGACAATAGCGATTTGCCCCACCTCAACACCAATGTTGAATGCGACCAGACCAAGCGCCTTGCGGGCCGGATCAAGCCCCAGGGGCTCGAGCACATTGGCAAAACCAAACCCATGGAAGAGACCAAATATGAAAACGACAATCCATGCCTGTGTGTGAAAGCGGGGCCAGAGATTGCCCAATGCAACCACGGCAATAGAAATGGCAATCACGGCTTCAACAAAGACAACCGGAAGCGTGATGATGTTGAAAGTTGCAAGAGTAAGCGTCACGGTGTGCGCGATCGTAAAGACGGTAACAATCTTGACGGTGTTGAGCAGGCTTTGACGCAAATTATCCGATGGCTGCCATGCCGAACCGGTGAGTATCATGACTGAACTGAGCAGCAGCGCGATCAAGAACAGGACATGGTCAAATCCCAGCCAGATGTGCCAGATACCGTGTTCGAGGAATCTCAAGAACACATCGAATGTTGGTTCATCGTTCAACAGCAGTGTTTGCTTGCCATCGCCGGGTGAGAAGAACAGGGAAATGTAGCCTTCATTTGGCTCCATGCCAGTGCGTGTGTTGCTGCCGATTAAGGCAAATCCGCGGTGCTGGGGATCAATGGCCTGCGTTAATCCCTCATAGGACATTTCCAGAGACATTGGTGTTACACCTATATCCGGAACATTGAAGTGCAATTGAGCGAATGTGTCGACTGCAGTGGGAAGAAATGTAATGCCTTGAAATACTACGTCGAGCTCACGTTCCTCATCCACCAATTCCAAGCGTTCTGTGAAGAACTCAAAAATTTGCTGTTGAGCTGCCGTTGCCTGTTCTTCAGTCAGCGGCATTTCCACATTGCCATTACCGGTTACAACTCTTGCAAGATCAGTCAGTGTCACTTCGATGCGACCAGTTAGGGTGGTTTCGCCCACATTGAAGTAGACGTAGCTCTCATTGAAGCTGTGTGCAGATGCAGTCGCTGTGCCGTAAATCCAGACAATGGCAATGCAAAGACTACGAAACAGACTTGTAAACGTGACAAGTGAATTGTGCATATTAATGAGTCTCCCCAAACTCAATTTTATCGACCGTCAACACAAACAGCCTTGCGCCATAGTCTATGTGCAATCGGCTATTTTATCGGAACTTCTGTGATTCCATCCGGCTTATTACTCCGCGTAATACGTCTGAGGTTCCTGAGTAGATCACACCGCCCAGCGAATCTGCGACATCGCTTCCTGCCGTTGAAGTATCCAAGTATCCAACACCGCCAAAGTTTCTAAAGGCTTCGATACTAGATTGCAAAAAAGCCTCTGAAATCTGAAGGTTGGTCATTGCTGCATACTGCGTCAAATGCTCCTCATTGTCGAACATTTGCGCTGCCTTATCAAGCATCAGGCGGCAGGTCTCAAGTCTGACACGCATGTCCGCGAGGCGGTTTGATACTGACTGATAATTGCTAATCGGCTGGCCAAACACCTCGCGCTCCCGGCAATATTGAACGCATTCTTCAAGTTGACGGGCCATGGCACCCACATGCGGCGCAAGAATAAACGCGCGCTCCCAATCCAGTGTTGCCTGAAAGATCTGCGCGCCAGCGCCTTCCGGTCCAAGACGACGATCTTCAGGTATCCAGCATTTCTCGAATCGCAAGGGACCCATCGGCAGGGTTTTCAGGCCGAGCTTGGACTGCGGTTCGTCTCTAAAAAAGCCCTCGTCGCCGGCCTCGAGCAGAAAGGCCGATATGCCCCAGCTACCTTGTTCTGGTGCGGTGCTGGCAAATACCAGAGCGATATCGCAAACGGGCGCCATGCCTATCAGTGTCTTGGCGCCATTGATCTCATATCCATTGTCTTTCTTAACTGCAGTGCTTGATAAATTGAGCGCGTCTGAACCAGCATTTTCTTCAGTGAGCGCAAAGCAGCCGATGCTCTTTCCGCTCAAAAACGTCGGCAAATATTTGGCAATCTGATTGTCGCTGCCGAAGCGCACCAACGGCTGCTGCACTGTCCAGACATGGGAGTTCAAACCCATGGTCAAACCGTTGTCGGAACAGCCCTGTCCGATTGCCATCATTTCTTTGACAAATTCCCGCGCTGAACAGTCAGTGCCACTAAATTTTTCAGGCATGAATTTTTTGAACAAACCAAAATCAGCAGCTTCCTGCCAGGCTGATCGCCAGTCCGCGCCAGTTTTCCCGTTCAACCCTTTGGCGAAGTCCAGAATTGCTTGATCGGTTCTTTGTGTATGAGAGGTTTGAATGGTCGTCACCGTTTGGCTGTAGTGCACTTTCTGGGCGCACAGTGGGTTCCGCAATATAATGTGACTTTAGGGGATACAAGGGAAAGATTGTCGCCTGAAAATTTCCAATCCCGCAAAACTTTGAACCAAACTCCAGTGTTTCCAGTCTTTGTGATGTGTTTTCCGGACCGTGAAACACAGATTTTCGATGTTTACATTGGATTAACTTGTCAGGCGCAAGCTGAAAGGAAATCGAATCGGGGGGAATGTTTGCACAACGTGTTTTTGTGGTTGGACTTCCGTTTCTGACGTAGATGACTGTTTTTTTGCTCCGTTGGAACCGCGCTCATACCGCGAAAGGAGCAGGAATGAGACTGAAAACTCCCTTCATCATTGCAGCCTTTGCATTGGCTGCCTTTGCTTTACCGACATTGTCAACAAGTGCTGAAGCATCGGCAAAATGTGGCGACCGCACCAAGCTGATCGAAAAGCTCGAGGCGAAATACAAGGAAGTGCCTGTTGGCCTGGGTCTGTCCCAAAACAACAAGGCGGCTTTTGAGGTTTACGCTTCAGAATCGGGCACATGGACAGTGGTCATGACGATGACCAATGGGCTGGCCTGTGTCATGGCGGCGGGCCATTCGTGGCAGGATCTTCCCAAGCAGTTGGCGGGACCGGTTACCTAAGCGAATTATATTCGTAGTTTGGAAGTTTGCAGGCAGGCTTGGCGGAGACAAGCATGTGTGCATTCGGCCATCTTGAAAACTGGCCGGTGAATAGCTGACTTGGACGCGCGAAACTCCATGAAAATATGGTGCTGCGGAGGAGATTTGAACTCCCGGCCTCTCCCTTACCAAGGGAGTGCTCTACCCCTGAGCTACCGCAGCATCGATTGAGTGCCTGATCATTTGCAGGGTGGGGCGCTAATGCCACAAGCGCAAATGCGTTGCAAGGCGCATTAATTGTGAAATTTCCGCCTTTTTCGCAAACTTTTTTGGTCTTGCAAAATGCTGGCCTTTTCATATGTGTAGATCGCCATGACCGACAAGCAGGCCAAAGACAAAAAAGCCAAACGACTGGCAGAACAATTGCGCGCCAATCTGCAGCGTCGCAAGCAGCAGGCACGTGCGCGCCGCGAGGGTGATGAAGACAGCAGGAAAGACGGCATCAAGGCTGCCGGTTCAGACAAGCAATCCTGAAATTCAGTTGGCTGGCGCGTTCATGGCGTCTGCCATCAGCTCTTCGACAAAGGTTGAAATGAGTTGTGGACGCCCGTTAACGCCGGCCTTGCGGTAAATGGCATTGAGTTGCGCTTTAACTGTGCCTTGCTTGGTTTGCCGAACTTTTGAAATCTCCTGGATTCCCAGTCCCTTGATTGCCAACAAGGCCACATCCTTCTCCGAACTGGTCAGATCCCACTCGTCGAAATTCTGCTGCAGCAATTCATGAAAAGCACCGCTTGCAATTTTGAGCTGCCCTTCGACACGTTTGTTGCGGTCGACCAAGCGGCGCAACTGGCGGCCAATGATGATGAAGCTTAAAACGAGCGCAATAATCACAAGCAGCTCAAAATAATGGTTCTCGGCAAAACTCTCTTGATCATCAAGTCCTGACAGATCAGCCGCCACGTCAAAAACGAGGAAGATCAAACAGATAAATTGCACCAGCAGAACAGCAATCAATTGTGCAGATGTGCCCGATATCGCTTTCATGATCCCTCCGACCTGTTTTCAAAGGCCCGGCAATTTACCGGGCCCCGCTTTGATGAGCGACCTAGTTGTCGTCGTTTTCGTCATCATTGTCATCGTCTTCGTCGTCTTCGACTTCAATTTCGGCAACCTGGCCTGTCGTCAGATCGACTTCGACTTCATAAGCAACGCCATCGAATGTCAACTCGACTTCGATTTCGTTTTCTTCGGTTTCGACTTCGTCAATTGTCGCACCGAGCGCCTCGAGCGCTGCAACGATTTCGGCTTCAGATGTGCCGATCGTGTCACCGGTGTTGATGCCCGGTATCGACGCCTGTGCAGTTGAGACCAAAGCAAGGCCGGCAATTACAGGCAGCGCAAACGCTGTTGCGGTCAGTGGGAGGAGTTTAGACATTTCAAGTTCCTTTCTGTGTCTGCGCCATTATTGGCGTCAGTGACCGCAATTTGGTGATTGGCAGGGCGCAGGAACATTGAACAGAAGCTTATAAACCGGCGTCTATATCGAAGGTTTAGGGGATGATTAGTCGAGGTTTAGGCACCAATTCCCGGTGGAAAATCAACCATGAACGGGCAATTTGAGGCGCCAGGGGTATCCCAGTCTTGAACCAGCCCAATTGTTGGTTTAACACCGCGCGATCTGCAAATGCAGCATTTGTGGCAGGTTGCAGCATGGCTGGGCAATCCAATACAGGATAAGAATATGGATAGCATTCGCGTTGTCGGCGGAAACAAACTCAATGGTGTGATTCCCATTTCGGGCGCAAAAAACGCTGCGTTACCGTTGATGATCGCATCACTGCTGACCGATGACACCCTCACGCTCGAAAATGTGCCTGATCTTGCTGATGTGCAGCAATTGATCCGCATATTGAGCAATCATGGCGTCGATTATGCTGTGACAGGCCGTCGCCGTGCCGAGGGGCAGAATTACGCGCGCACCGTCCACTTCACGGCGCGCGACATAGTTGATGTGAAGGCGCCTTATGAGTTGGTGTCCAAGATGCGGGCCAGTTTCTGGGTGCTTGGGCCACTATTGGCGCGGACAGGTGAGGCGATTGTGTCGCTTCCAGGTGGCTGCGCCATTGGTACGCGGCCGGTGGACCTGTTTCTTGAATCACTGAAAGCGTTGGGCGCCGAGATTGATGTCGAGAACGGCTACGCCCACGCAACTGCCAAGGATGGCCTTGTCGGTACGCATTACAAATTTCCCAAAGTCTCTGTTGGCGCCACGCATGTGATGATGATGGCCGCCACATTGGCCAAGGGAGAGACCATCATTGAAAACGCTGCCTGCGAGCCGGAAGTCGTCAATCTGGCCGATTGCCTGAATGCCATGGGCGCAAAAATCACCGGTCAGGGTACAACTAAGATCACCATTAAGGGCGTGACATCGCTTTCAGGTGCGCGCCATCGGGTCATTTCGGACCGGATTGAAACCGGCACTTATGCGATGGCGGTCGGCATGACCGGCGGCGATGTCTTGCTTGCGGGTGCAGATGGTTCACTGCTTGAGGCTGCCCTTGATACGCTGCGCAAAGCCGGAATCACGATCAATCAGGAAGAGGGTGGGCTCCGGGTGAGCCGCAACGGCAATGGCCTGGTGCCCATTGACGTGACTACCGAGGTATATCCGGGCTTTCCGACGGACCTGCAGGCGCAGTTCATGGGCCTTATGACGATGGCCAATGGTGTCTCTCATATCACAGAGACAATCTTCGAAAACCGGTTCATGCACGTGTCTGAATTGGCAAGGCTGGGCGCCAATATTTCACTATCGGGTCAAACCGCCACCGTGACCGGGGTTCCTGTACTAAAGGGTGCCCAAGTGATGGCCACCGATCTGCGCGCATCGTCCACGATGATTATTGCCGGTTTGGCGGCTGAAGGCGTGACTGAGGTCAGCCGCGTCTATCATCTGGATCGCGGATTTGAGCGGCTTGAGGAGAAACTTCAGGCATGCGGTGCCGAAGTAGAGCGAATGTCGCATTGAAGTCGATTGCCCATTCAAGCTAAAAACCTACTCGCTTTGTTGCAATGCAGCATATTGCGGGCTAGGTCATGGTTTTGGTCCGCATCTAATTACACTAACCGAGGCAAAAATGGCCGGTTTGAAACTTATGGCATTGGACGAACAGGACCTGGATGTCATTTCGGCACAAGTCCAGGACGCTGTCTCCAAGCCAGAAATGTTGGAGTTCTCAGCCAAGAGGAAGCAGTTTTCTCTGGTCCTGAACCGGTTTGCGTGGGATGCAGTGACTGGTAAACGTGCCAAAGGCTATGAACGCCGTGGTGCGATTATTATTTTTGCTGGTGTGAGGGGCGTCAAGGCGCTTGGCATTCGCAGGGACGATCCAAATCAGGTCCTGTCGTTGCTGACGATCAAGTTCACGCCCGGTGATCTGCCCGCTGGCAAGATCGATCTCATCTTTGCCAATGGTCCGATTGTTCAGCTAGATGTGGAGTGTATCGAAGCGCGCCTGGACGATGTGGGCTCTGCATGGGAGACCAAGTTCAAGCCTCGCCACCCTTTGGCATAGTCAATTTCACCTTCTCGGAGACACTCTTGCCGCAATTCCTTAACGTCAACGACAATGATTTCGACTCTCGCTTCGCGCACTTTCTTGGCATGAAGCGCGAAGTGTCGGACGATGTCGATTCGGCTGTGCGCGACATTCTGGATGATGTGCGCGCGCGAGGCGATGCGGCGGTTCATGATTATACATTGAAGTTTGATCGGCTTGATTTGAACCGTGTTCCGATGCGTGTAACGCCTGAAGAAATCGATGCGGCCATTTTAGATGTTGATGCTGATACGCTGGCAGCTCTTGAATTGGCCCGCGATCGCATCGAATCGCATCACAAACGGCAAATGCCCAAGGATGATCATTACACTGACCCAATTGGTGTCGAGTTGGGCTCGCGCTGGACAGCAATTGAGGCCGTCGGACTGTATGTGCCGGGTGGTACTGCGTCCTATCCAAGCTCAGTGCTGATGAACGCGATGCCAGCTGTGGTCGCTGGTGTCGAACGCATCGCCATGGTTGTGCCGTCGCCCGATGGCGCGCTTAACCCCCTGGTTTTGGCAGCAGCAAAACTGGCAGGTGTGACAGAAATCTACCGGATCGGTGGTGCTCAAGCGGTTGCAGCGCTTGCTTTCGGCACGGAAACGATTGCACCGGTTGCCAAGATCGTAGGGCCGGGCAACGCTTATGTCGCTGCGGCCAAGCGCCGGGTCTTTGGAACGGTTGGAATCGACATGATTGCCGGACCTTCTGAGGTTCTTGTCGTTGCAGACAAGCATAATGATCCTGATTGGCTGGCTGCTGATTTGTTGGCGCAAGCCGAACATGATTCCGGAGCGCAGTCGATTTTACTGACTGACGATAAAGCACTAGCCGAAGCAGTGACAAAGGCTGTTGATCGCCAGTTGAAACGGCTGGGGCGAGCGGAAACTGCCGCAGCAAGCTGGGAAGATTTTGGCGGGATTATCATTGTTGATGACATCACATCTGAGCGTTCGCTTGATCTGATCAACCGGATCGCGGCAGAACATTTAGAGCTTGCTTGCGAGCAGGCTGACGCATTGGCGCTGAAAGTGCGTAACGCAGGGGCGATTTTTATCGGGCGGCACACGCCTGAAGTGATCGGGGATTATGTTGGCGGTTCAAACCACGTCCTGCCAACCGCGCGCTCGGCCCGCTTTTCTTCGGGGCTCGGTGTGCTTGATTTCGTGAAGCGCACTTCCATGCTCAAATTGGGTGCGGATCAACTGCGCGCGCTCGGTCCTGCCGCAATTAAGCTTGCACAGGCCGAAGGGCTTGACGCACACGGGCACTCGGTGTCCATTCGCCTCAATCTTGATGCAGAGAATAGCTCATGAGCGAAGGTGGAGAATTTGGACCTAATGATAGACTGACGGACATTGCCCTGGATCAGTCAATCGGTCGTTCCACACCAGACGTGGAGCATGAGCGCGCAGTTGCGATTTTTGACCTACTGGAACAGAATAATTTCAAACCTGTTGGTGAAGATCTTGTGCAGGGTCCCTACCATCTCAAACTCTCGGTTTTTGATGGAAAGCTGGTCTTTGAAATTGTGACAGAGAGCGGTGCAGAAGTGGCTGTCCACATACTTTCACTGGGACCATTTCGCAGGATAGTACGTGACTATTTCATGATCTGCGAAAGCTATTACGAGGCGATCAAGACCGCCTCCACTGGTCAAATTGAAACGATCGACATGGCCAGAAGAGGTGTCCACAATGATGGATCACAGACTCTGCAGGACCGCTTGGATGGCAAGGTAACGGTTGATTTTGACACTGCAAGACGCCTGTTTACGCTTGTTTGTGTGCTGCACTGGAAGGGGTAGATCCAGTCACTATATCGAGAACATTGCATAATTGACTGTTCAAATGGTCATTGATGTTATATTTGAACCGCTTAAGCGGAGCTGATGCTCCTTGGACTGCACAAAGAGGAAGGTGCCTAAAAACGAATGGCGAAGGAAGAACTTCTTGAATTTCCCGGAGTGGTTTCGGAATTGCTGCCGAATGCCACATTCCGCGTAAAATTGGAAAATGATCATGAGATCATTGCCCATACCGCTGGCAAAATGCGCAAGAACCGTATCCGCGTTCTGACTGGCGATAAGGTGCTGGTCGAAATGACACCCTATGATCTGACCAAAGGTCGAATCACATACCGTTTCAAATAAATCCTGATCACCGGCTAAGCCTGACATGAGCGTTTTTCAAAAACTGATTCTGGCTTCCGGTTCACCCCGTCGCGTCGACCTGCTTGCCCAGGCTGGTATTGAACCAGACCGACTGCTTCCTACAAATGTGGATGAGACCCCGCTCAGGGCAGAACACCCCAAGTCGATGGCCAGACGTCTGGCCAAAGCCAAGGCCGACAAGGCGCTGAAGATGTACCGCGAAGATGGTGGCGATGAGGATGTGTATATTCTTGCTGCTGACACCGTGGTATCGGTCGGCCGCCAAATCATGCCAAAAGCCGACCTCTTGGACGAAGCAGCACAATCGCTGCGGATGCTGTCGGGCCGAGCTCACAAAGTGCATACAGGCTTGTGTCTGATTACACCAAAAGGGAAATCGCGACTTGGTGTTGTTGAGACCAAGGTCCGCTTCAAGCGCATTACACGCGAAGAAATGGAAGCCTATCTCGCGTCTGGTGACTGGCGCGCCAAAGCCGGAGGCTACGCAATCCAAGGTCTGGCCGGCACTTTTGTCGTCAAAATTGTTGGCTCCTACAGCAATGTGGTTGGCTTACCGCTCTATGACACGGTGAAGCTTTTGACCGATGAGGGGTTCAAGGTCCATTTTAACTGGCTGTCGGGTGGAAATTGACATGGCTGACATCGAACCACTGCGCCCTAAGGTCAAATGCCCGGAATGCAAGCGCGAGAGCGCACGACAAACCTATCCATTCTGCTCTGTCAGGTGCAAGGAAGTTGATCTGAACAGATGGCTTTCAGGAGAGTATGTCATTCCCGGCCCGCAAATTTCAGATGAAGATGACTACGAAAACGTCGAGTACCGTCCTGACGTAAAGGACTAGCTGTCCGTCTGCACCTCAAAGAAGTTTACTCTTTTTACGCGATCTTGAACTAGGTTGTTTGCTTGAGAGTGGTCCTTTGCGCGAACGGGATAAGGGTGGTCAGATGCGTTTTGCCTTCATTGGCACCGGCTTTGTTGCCGACTATTACATGAAGACGCTGGCCAATCATCGCGGTCTTCGGCTGACAGGTGTGTTTGACATCGATGCGCCGCGACTGGCGCAATTTTCAGATCACTATGGTTGCGAGACCTATGAGAATCAGCAAGCTCTGCTTGACGACGAAACAGTGCAAGCTGTGGCTGTTCTGACTGATCCAGAACACCATTTTGACGTCACAAGTGCGGCGCTTGCTGCAGGCAAACATGTTTACTGCGAAAAACCGATGACGCTGGAACTGGGTCAGGCGCGCCAATTGGTTGGCCAAGCAAACGCTGCAGGCCTGGTGCTGGCCAGTGCTCCAGCAAATTTGTACTCCGATGCCTTTCATCTTGTTCAGCAATCAATTCAGGACAGCGCCATTGGTGCGCCGAAGCTTGTCTATGCTGAAATGGAAGATGGCGCTGTTTTTAGAGAAAACTGGTCTGAGTGGCGCAGTGAAAGCGGTGCCGTTTGGCCCGGCGCCGAAGAGTTCAGGATAGGCTGCACATTGGAGCATGCCGGATATAGTTTGAGCTGGCTGGTGGGATTGTTTGGCCCGATCAACACCATTACAGGTACATCCGCCGCGGTGTTTTTGGACAAGCACAGCGAAGTTGGAGAGGATCAAGTCGGTCCTGATTTTTCAACTGCGGTACTGACATTCAAAAGCGGCGTTGTTGCACGATTGACCTGCGGGCTTTGCGCACCCAAGGATCGCACGCTGACCATCATGGGCTCAAAAGGTACAATGCATATCGCCGATGTCTGGGACAATCGCTCGGATGTGATGGTTCAGTCAGAATCGCATCACCGCTCCTTTATGACGCGTGTTGTTCGCAGAATTGAAGCGATGCGCGGCAAATATGTCCATTTCAATCGAACCGGCGGTCAAAAATTGCGATATTCAAGTGCAGCGACTTCGAGCCATTTGCCCAACTATCCTTCCCAGATCGATTTTGCGGCTGGTCTGCAAGCGGTTGCCGATTGTGCTGTCGGGCAGGGACGAAACCGTGAAGTCCTGGCAGCAGAAGCGCTGCATTTCACGGAAGCAACACTGGCTCTGAACAATTTGGGCCCCGGCGGGACCATCTACAAGATGACGTCGTCGCTTTAAACGCGCACTGAATTTAGCCAAATCGAGTCGATCTCTTGCAGGGCACTGGGGTCCAGTTCCAGATCAGAATTCCAGTAGTCACCCGCAGGATAGATGAGCGCGGCTTGATCTTCACGCGTCTTGGCTGCTTCGATCTGTTCTGGGTTCAAATTCCCTGTAATCTGGTGCAACAATTTTTGCTGATCGGTTTCGCACAGCGTCTCGAGGGTGCGAGAGTCAAAGCGGGGAAATGTCAATCTGCTTGCTGGCAGATCTGAAAGATTGGCGCATGCACACGCTTTTTCTGCCGCAAGAACCATCAATCTGTTGGCCTTGGCCTCCAATGATTGCAATGTCGGATCATCACGCAATGGATCTGCTGCGCCCTTACCATAAAAGTGCGATCGGCCATGTAGCTGGTCATAAATCATGTCACAGCCGGTAAACAGCATCATGTCGGGTTCAAGTTGATGCAAGGCCCAATAGGCCGCCGTGAAGGCCATGGTTGCGCCAGCATAGATGACGCCGCCAAATGCATTGTTTGCTGGAACATATTGCTCATGGGTTACCAGTTCCTGGTCTGCTTTGGGTGAGGGGCGTCGCTGTGCGGGAAAGTCTTCGGGGTAAATGGCGTGTGTCCAGTCGGGTCTGATGGACCATGCATTGTTGAGCGCAACCAAAGCGCTGATCCGGTCAAGATCAAAATGCTGCGCACTCACAGCGTCGGGTGCACTACCTAAGATGAGGACTGTTTTCACTGTTCTGCCACAAAATGCCTTGGGAGCTGGGATTGACGTTAATCTATGTGCTGGAAATGACAAGCTTGCGTCGGCACCGCGTCGGGCGTACAGAAGCGCCGTGTCAGTTGGCCGGGCGGCCGCGCCGTCTCATATGTCGAAAGACGAGCGGTGAGGAAAGTCCGGGCTCCATTGAGAACGGTGCCGGATAGCGTCCGGCGAGGGCGACCTTAGGGAAAGTGCCACAGAAAGCAAACCGCCGCATCTGGTGCTCGCATCATTTGGGGTAAGGGTGAAAGGGTGCGGTAAGAGCGCACCGCATGGCTGGTAACAGTCATGGCAAGGTAAACCCCACCGGGAGCAAGACCGAATAGGGATGGCGTCGGCGCTTGCGTCGCGCGCTCTCTGCGCGAGCCATCCGGGTAGGTTGCAAGAGGCGTGTAGCAATATGCGTCCCAGATGAATGGCCGCCACGTTCTGGGTTTCGATCCAGGGCCATACAGAACCCGGCTTACAGGCCATCTGACACGCCTGTTTTTGCTTTGGTGATTCATTTTGCCGGTCACATTAATCACGAAGTTCGTGAGGATAGGTGAGGCGAGGGGTCGATCCTGGCCTGAATTGATCACGGCGCAGTGCTTGGCAGCAAAATATGTGAAATTTTTTTGGTTCCGCAAAGCCTTGTTTTGCGGGCGTTTTGTGTGCCCGCCCTTGATCGCCCCGGCAATGGCTTGCGCGCCGTGCGAGCACAGTTTCATGCATTAGTTTATCGATTAAGCCATTGATATTGCTTGATCATTGAATTTCCCGCTGACGCCCGATTTTTCATCCCTGTGATCAGATCACGCAAATCCTCCTGTTTACGTGATTGGCAAGTGTGAGCGCATTTATCCATCTTTGGTGCATCGGAAACGGGGCGAACCCAAGCAACCAAATCACGGTTCCAAACGCTTCCACACTCACAATCCCAAAGCCAAATAATTGGTGCCGGGGACAAACTGAAAACGACTTAAACCGAAGGAATAAAACAATGAAAACCATCGCTCTTACACTCGCAGCATCCTTGATCGCTTCTAC
>CAJHZC010000069.1_pt1 | contig 30497 bp, 21 predicted proteins | sample 9198911 | NCBI WGS metagenome assembly CAJHZC01 (sample SAMEA7708336, study PRJEB35096) | sediment metagenome | biome: marine neritic benthic zone biome [ENVO:01000025]; feature: sediment [ENVO:00002007]; material: shallow marine sediment [ENVO:03000034] sea grass bed [ENVO_01000059] ...
CCGCCACCTGCGCGCGCCAAAACCAGCACCGCAAAACCTGTTAGCAAGAGTTGACAGATCGTGAGCGTGACTGCTCGCTGGATATCAAAATCAAACGTCAATGCTTGATAAATGGCGACCTCAAGCGTCGTGGCGCGAGGTCCGCCTCCCAAAGTGAGAACGACGGTAAATGAGGTAACACACAGCATAAAGACGAGTGCGGAAGCATTAAACAAGGCAGGCCGCATATAGGGCCAAATCACCAGTTTCAGGCGAGCCCACGCGCTGAGCGAAAGCTGATGTGCCAAGCGTTCATATTCATCTGGCATGGATTGCAGTGCACCCAGCACGATCCGAACAATCAGAGGCAAATTAAAGAAGACATGCGCAATCAGAATGCCGGTCAAACCGTAGATTGATGGAAAATCAATGCCACCAGCACTGAGCGCCTGGGTCAGATATCCTTGATTGCCATACAGTGAGACAATTGCCAGTACCGCAACGATTTGCGGCAGGACCAGAGGCAATGCAAAAATCCGAAGCAAGAGCTCCCGACCTGGGAACTGGCGAGATTCGTACAGGACAAATATGACAGGAATTGCAATGGCCACAGATAACCACGTGGAAATAAATGCCTGCCATAGCGTAAATCGAATTGTTCGCCACAAAACCGCATCAGCCAGAACAAATGTGGTTTCCTGTGTTGCTCCAAAGAGCGCAAACCCGAAAAGCGCGAGAATCGCGCCGCCGGACAACAGTCCCAAAAATAACAACGAAAAAAGCGGCAGATAGAACCCGCTACCGGACTGTTTGGTGCTGCCGATCATACCTGCCACGTTCATCTCAACGGCTCAGAACTTCGAGCCATTCATCAACCCACTTTTTGCGGTTTGCTGCAATCTCATCTGATGAGATCAGCAAAGCACTCTCGGGTTGAACAAGTTTGTCAAAGACCGGATTGAGCGCCGTCGATGTACCAGCCGCAGGCAACATCCAGTTGGTTTCAGGGATGATATCCTGAAAGGCTGGGCTGATCATGAACTCCAGGAACCTGGTTGCTTGGGCATTCTCCCTGCCCTTTTGGGTCAGGCCGGCAACCTCGATTTGCATATAGTGGCCATCGGAAAAACTCGCCGCCTGGTATCGATCCTCATCCTCGGCAATCATGTGATAGGCAGGCGATGTCGTGTAGGAAAACACCATTGGTACTTCGCCATTTGTGAACAGACCATAGGCCTCAGACCATCCAGGCGTAACCGTCAACACGCGTTCCTGCAGTTTTGCATAAGCCTCAGATGCACTGTCTCCGTAAAGGTCTTTGAGCCAGAGCATAAGTCCAAGACCGGGAGTAGAAGTTCGGGGGTCTTGAATGGCGATCTTTTGACTGCTGTCTCCATTCAAAAACTCTTCCATGCTCTGCGGTGGATCTGTCACCTTTTCGGTATCATAAATGATAGCAAAATAGCCAAAATCGAAAGGCACGAAGACATCATCTTTAAAACCGCCGGGCACCAAGACACTGTCGGTGTTGATACCATGTGGCGCAAAAAAGCCGGTCCGCTTTGCCTCTGCTATCAGGTTTTGGTCGAGGCCAAGCACAATATCAGCTTCTGTATTTCCACCTTCGAGCCGCAGGCGATTGAGCAGCGCTACACCGTCCGCAGCTGAAACAAATACCACATCGCAGTTACATTCCTCTTCAAATGCCGCCTCGACCTGAGGGCCGGGACCCCAATCAGCCGTGAAGCTCTCATAAGTGTAGATTGTGACATCAGCGGCGCTTCCAATCGATGGAAAAAATGCCGCCAGAAATGCCGCGCTATAAACGAAATTCTTCAAAGTTTCTCTCCTTGCCAAAACAAGGGAAAAAACACATCGCCATTATGAGAAGCGTGCGCCTAATCCCTCCGCCGGTCCTAACCGGATCAGGTTCTACGGGTCGGAAGAATCCTCTCAGCAATAGAAATTGCACCCCGTTAGACAGTCATTGAGATAACACTGTGCGGTGCGGGCTTCAAGAGCCAAGCCACGCTGTCACATTGCAGCATCGCTTCTGGCCGCGTAAGGGAACTCCATGGCAAAACTCGAACACATCATGATACTGCTCGACGGAGAAGCGCGTCTCGAGCCCTGGATCTCCGAGATCGCCAATCAAGCCTATGTGATTGCAGCCGATGGTGGGATCCGCCATGCTGACTTGCTGGGTGTGAGACCCGATGAATGGATTGGGGATTTTGATTCCACCAATGCGGAAATGCTCGAACGCTATGGTGACATCCCACAATCTGAATACTCTGCCGATAAAATCAAATCCGATGGAGAACTGGCAATTGAAAAGGCGCTGACCCTCAACCCCGAACAAATCACTTTGTTAGGAGCGCTGGGCGGCGATAGAACCGACCACAACCTGTTCAATATACTGGGCTCGCTTCGATTCTCGCACCAAAACCCAAAAACAAAATTTGTTCTGGTGGGTGATCGCCAAACAGCGATGCCATTGCTGCCCGGTACACCGCTTGAAATCCCGTCCAATTACGGCACAACTCTGTCGATAGTCCCGTTCTCCGACCTGGGTGGTTTAACCCTCACTGGCGTTCGCTGGCCGCTGGACGCGGTGCAAATCGCGCTTGGATCAACACACACTCTTTCCAACGTCATTGTGTCAGAAGCACGCGCCGAGTTGGCGCAAGGCCTTGCAATTGCCATAGTGCAAACAAATAATTGATTTGAAGGGAAACTTGCTGGCACAATTGGAATGTGTCGATTCGCACAGTTTGAGGCGGAACGCTCAGTATTCTGGCTCTCAGGCAATTAAAGGAGACTGAAATGAAGAAAATTTCTGCAACAATCGCCGCATTGGCGCTCGCAGGTTCTGTCGCAACAGGCTGCTCGACAGCTGACACCAATGCTGGCCTTGTGGGTGCAGGTGTCGGTACTGCCGCTGCTGTAATTGCGGGCGGTAACACTGAGGCAATCTTGCTGTCGGCTGCAGCCGGTGCTGCGGCAGGCGTTGTAATTGGCCGCGTGGCGCGAAACAGCAGTGAATGCTACTATGCCAACGGACGCGGTGGATATTACAGAGCACGTTGCTGATCCAAGATTTGAAGTTTTGAAAACCCGCCCGGTGCAGAATGCAAATGGGTGGGTTTTTTTGTGTCTTGATTTAACAGCGCGCACACGCCAAATCGTTGGCAACAATTGTTGGAACAGATGGCAATCTCACCTCCCCTGTTAAGACTGGAAAACATTTCCCTCACTTTTGGGGGCAAACCGCTCATTGAGAATGCCAGTTTTTCTGTCCATGCAGGCGACCGCATTGCGTTGATCGGACGCAATGGATCGGGAAAATCGACCCTGTTGAAGATTGCTGCCGGTATTATCGAGGCCAGCTCGGGAGAGGTCACCAGCGATCGGAGCGCAACAATCCGATATCTGGATCAATCCCCAGATATGAGCGGTTTTGAGACAATTGGCGACTATGTCAGCCAAGGCCTTGGACCGATGGATAGCCAACATCGCGTGAGCTATCTCGCTCAGGAGTTGGGATTGGACGAAACACGTTCGCCCCAAGGTCTATCAGGTGGAGAAGCACGGCGTGCGGCGTTGGCAAGCGTTCTCGCACCGCAACCAGACATCCTTCTGCTGGATGAACCGACCAACCATCTGGATCTGCCTGCAATCGAATGGCTGGAGGATGAACTTAAGCGCAGTAAGTCAGCGCTTGTTCTGATTTCTCATGATCGCCGTTTCTTGTCCAACATTACGCGCAAAACCCTATGGCTCGATCGCGGCAGACTGCGAGAGCATGGCCAAGGTTTCTCAAAATTTGAAGACTGGCGCGACAAGCTGCTCGAAGAGGAGGAACTGGAGTACCACAAGCTTGGCAGGAAAATTGTGCGTGAGGAACACTGGATCACCCATGGAGTGTCAGGCAGGCGAAAACGCAATATGCGACGTTTAGGTGAGCTGAACCAACTCAAAGCAGAGTTTAGAGACCATCAACGTCCCGATGGAGTTGCCAAACTACAAACCAGCGATGGGCGCTCAAGCGGCAAAATGGTCATCGAAGCTCAAGGCCTGTCGATATCATTCCCAGGAAAGACATTGGTTCGAGACTTCTCGTTGCGCATTCACCGCGGTGACTGCATCGGTTTCGTGGGACCCAATGGCGTTGGAAAGACGACACTGATCAATATGTTGATCGGTCATCTTCAGCCCGATGAGGGCAAGTTACGTCACGGCTTCAATCTCGATATCGCGATACTTGATCAACGCCGTGATGCTCTAAACCCAGATGAGACACTGGAACATTTTCTGACCGACGGGAGTGGGCAAAGTCTTATGGTCAACGGCAAGAGCCGACATGTCTCGTCTTACATGAAGGACTTCCTCTTCAAGCCCGAACAAGCACGCACGCCTGTGCGTGAACTCTCGGGCGGGGAAAAAGCCAGACTCTTACTCGCAAAACTATTGGCGCGCTCCAACAATGTGCTGGTGCTTGATGAGCCAACCAATGATCTGGACATGGAAACACTGGACTTGCTGCAGGAGATGATTGCCGACTTTGACGGCACCGTTTTGTTGGTTAGTCATGACCGAGATTTTCTGGACAGAACAGTCAATGCGATCATTGCGCCTGAAGTAGCAAATCCTGGTCGTTGGATCGCCCATGCGGGCGGTTACTCTGATATGAAATCGCAGCAGGGTCAGGCGGAACGACCCAAAACATCCGATGCAAAATCAATAAAATCGCAAGCTCCCGGGTCACAAAAACCCAAGTCGGTGAGTAGTAAATCCAAGTTGTCCTACAAACAAAAATATGCGCTGGAAACACTGCCTGGCAAGCTTGAAGAGGCGGCGCTTGAGATCGCCAGCCTTGAGAATAAACTCGCAGATTCAGACCTCTTCAGCAAGGACCCCGCGAGCTTCAGCGAAATTGCTCAGCAACTCAAAAGAGTTCAGGACGATCATGCCCAGATGGAAGAGCAATGGCTTGAATTGGAAATGCTGCGCGAAGAATTAGAGGGTTCGAGTTAAATTGTAATAGCACTCGCAAAGCAACGCCGGATCAGTAGTAGCTGATCGCGACGGTAACTCAAAAAAAGGGCGGCCTAATCGACCGCCCCTTGTTTGATCTTGATAGGATTTTCTAAGAGAAGAATTGAGCACCATTAGCAGAAATGGTAGATCCGTTGATAAACCCTGCATCGTCGCTGGCCAGAAAGGAAACACAGCGAGCAATCTCCTCAGGTTCACCCAGACGACCCGCCGGAATTTGTGGAATGATCTTGGAGTTCAGCACTTCCTCTGGAATGGCCCGCACCATCTCCGTACCGATGTAACCGGGGCAGATGGCGTTTGCTGTAATGCCTGCCCGAGCGCCTTCCTGCGCAAGTGATTTTACAATACCCAGATCGCCAGCCTTAGTGGCTGCGTAGTTGACCTGACCAAATTGACCCTTCTGACCATTGATCGAAGAAATGACGATAACACGTCCAAATTTGCGCTCGCGCATGCCGGGCCATACTGGGTGAACAGTATTGAACACGCCGGTGAGATTGGTGTCGATCACGTCTTTCCATTGGTCTGGCGACATTTTGTGAAAAGGTGCATCGCGTGTAATGCCTGCATTGGCAACAACCACCTCTATGGGGCCAAGATCAGCTTCGACCTGCTCAATGCCTGATTTGGATGCGTCGTAATCAGCAACATTCCATTTGTAAGTCTTGATACCGGTCTCGGCTGTGAATGCCGCGGCTTTCTCATCATTGCCGGCATAAGTTGCTGCAACCGTGTATCCATCGGCCTTCAACGCTTTTGAAATGGCTTCGCCAATACCGCGCGATCCACCGGTTACCAGTGCTACTCTCGACATCCAAATTCCTCCCAAAAATACTTATTGATTAAGAGATGGCCGCGCGGTTCTGTACGGCCATCCAATTACTTGAGTGTTCAGTCTCGTTCGACGCAAAGGGCAACGCCCATGCCGCCGCCAATACAAAGCGTGGCGAGTCCCTTCTTTGCGTCGCGGCGTTGCATCTCGAACAGCAGCGTGTTGAGAACACGGGCCCCGGAAGCGCCAACAGGGTGGCCGATAGCGATCGCGCCCCCATTTACATTAACGATGTCCGAGCTCCAGCCCATATCCTTGTTGACCGCGCAGGCTTGGGCGGCAAACGCTTCATTTGCCTCAACCAGATCCAAGTCCGAAACAGTCCATCCTGCTTTTTCAAGTGCTTTGCGCGATGCTGGAATGGGTCCAGTACCCATGATTGCAGGATCGACGCCAGCTGTGGCCCAGGCAACAATCCGGCCAAGTGGTTTGACGCCGCGTTTTTCGGCCTCAGATGCACTCATCAGCACCGTTGCGGCCGCGCCATCATTAATGCCTGAAGCATTGGCTGCGGTAACAGTGCCCTCTTTGTCAAAAGCCGGACGAAGTTTTGAAATGCCGTCAACCGTTACACCGTGTTTGATGTACTCATCGTCTTCGACAACAGTTTCGCCTTTGCGCGTCTTGACCACATGGGGAACAATCTCATCTTTGAACTTGCCAGCCTTTTGTGCTGCTTCAGCCTTGTTTTGCGATGCAGCGGCAAACTCGTCCTGATCAGAACGAGATAACTGCCATTGTTTGGCAACGTTTTCTGCAGTGTTGCCCATATGATAGCCATTGAATGCATCGGTCAGGCCGTCTTTCAGCATTGTGTCGACCATTTTGTAGTCGCCCATTTTAACGCCGCCACGAAGATGCTGGCAATGCGGTGCCATGGACATACTCTCCTGTCCGCCAGCAACCACGATATTTGCATCGCCAGTTGCAATTTGCTGCATACCCAGAGCGACCGCGCGAAGTCCCGAACCGCAAAGCTGGTTCAAGCCAAAAGCTGTTGCCTCCTGAGGGATGCCCGCACTCATAGCCGCAATACGTGCCGGGTTCTGACCCGTGCCAGCCGTTAGAATCTGACCCATGATCACTTCATCAACGTCCTTGGGGTCGACACCTGCACGCTCGAGCGCACCTTTGATGGCTGTTGCGCCCAGCTCATGAGCCGGCACATTGGCAAATGCGCCAAGAAATGACCCCACGGGCGTGCGTGCGGCACTGGCAATAACAATTGGCTCCATAATTTTCCCTTTCTGCTCCAACTTGATAGCTGGATTTATGCAATGCTTGCGCGCTTTTCAACGCCGAAATTTTACCCTATCGCAACCCAACATATTGGCAATGCAATTGCCAGCCGTTATTTTCGATCTGGGTGTACCAAGGCAATTTATATGCGCCGCACAAAAAATCGCTTTGATATCGGTCAATTACCGCGCTAGACTAATAGGACATTAAAAACGGTGCCTTGGAAACGTAGCTTTTAGTTGCGGTGAGGAAAGTATATGGCCAAAGACAGCGACGAAACGACGATCATAAAAAAATACGCTAATCGGCGGCTCTACAACACCGGTACAAGCACCTATGTAACGCTCGAAGACTTGGCAACCATGGTGAAAGACAAGGAAGACTTCACCGTCAAAGATGCCAAGACCGGCGAGGATATCACCCACTCGGTGCTCACCCAGATCATCTTTGAGCAGGAAGCAAAAACAGGCCAGACAATGTTGCCTGTGTCAGTTCTCCGGCAGTTGATTTCTTTTTACGGTGATCAGATGCAGATGGTTGTGCCCAGCTATCTTGAACACTCGATGGCTGCCTTCGCGCAAGAGCAGAGCCATCTCAAAGAGCAAATGGCATCCATGGTAGGCAAATCGCCAATTGACGTTATGGCTTCCAGCAACGAAATGCTGCAGGAGCAAACACGTCGTAATATGGAGATGTTCCAGAACGCTATGCGCGTGTTCAATCCGTTTCTGCCTCAAGGCCAAGACGAAGATTCAACTCCCGAAACCGAACCGCTTGCCAACAAGGAACAGGGTTCAGAAAAAGACGATCTGTCGTCCATGCGCGAGCAAATTGCACAGATGCAACGCAAGCTTGACTCGATGGAGTAAAACGGGCCAACCATGTATTGTTGACGATTAGGCAATACTCCTTCTCATCTCGGTCCACTACCAAACAGTTCAAAACCTATTGATCCTGTGATCGAACTGTTTACACAGAGCGCAACACAGTGACCCGTTGCCAATCACCCAAGAGGTATCCCAATGCCAAAATTGTCGCTTGCCAAAGCCAACAAGATTATTCGTGATGCTTTGAAGAAAGGCCGCGATGCGGGCATGAAGCCACTGACTGTCGTCGTATTGGATGCAGGCGGTCACACAATTGCGATGCAACGGGAAGACGGATCATCTGTGCTGCGCCCACAGATTGCACAAGGCAAGGCATTTGGATGTATTGCCGTTGGCATGGGGTCACGTTGGCTCGATGCGCAAGCTGAAACGCGGCCTCATTTTCTCGAAGGCCTATCGAATGTGTCCGGCGGCAAAATCGTTTCTGTGCCAGGCGGGGTGTTGGTCAGATCCAAAGCTGGCGAAATCATCGGTGCGGTGGGCATAACAGGTGACACATCGGACAATGATGAACTGGCCGCTATCGCCGGCATTGAGGCTGCCCAGCTGATTGCTGATACAGGTGCCTGAGCCCAACATCCGAGCCTAGGAAGTCAATCTGAGAGTGAAAATTTTCGATCGGATGCTGTCGAAAACGTCTTGCAGCGCCGATGCATCGTTAGCAGTGTAAAACCGATCAGCACCGCCCGCGCAATCGGTCATGACCGATCTTCCGCGATCGTCAACTTCATCACCAAATGCAATGGCGAAGATGAGAACCCCCGCATCGCGTGCTGTCTCACAAGCAATCCGTGTGTTTTCATCCCCGATTCTCTTACCATCTTCACCAGTCAAGTTGTGGGTGAAAGTTTCAGGCAATCCGGGCGCAATCGTATTTTCGCCATCGGTGAGCACCACCATGAATTTTTTATGGCTGGTTGTTGATGGCAAGCTGCCAAAAGGCTTTGCATCGGCAAACGGCGCTATGGGTGACAATATACGCAAACCCCACATGACTCCCTCAGCAATGTAGGTCCGACCTCGAGTGTTCATGGAATCGATCCCACTTCTGAGCACCGATTCAGATTGTGTCAGTTCGACAATGGGTGACGGACAAGCAAACCGCGTACGGACGCCGGTGAATTGAACTGCAACAGCACCGTCTCGCAAAGTATCAGGCGCCCGCCGCGAACCCACACATCCTTGCCAAAACCTGGGCGTATAGCCAATCCAACTGGCATATCGGTTGGCAATACCAACATTGACATAACTGGCATAAGGAACCAGCCCGATTTGGATTTCATTGCTGGAATCTGAAGACTCGATCAGCTTTTCAACGAAGCCCTTGGCTACCACTTTGAGTGCAGCCATCTTGCCTTCATCCTCCATCGACTTCGTGCTGTCCAAAACCAGTGCGATCTCGAGGTATGATTTGCCGCCATAGGGAACCGACGCCGATACTTCCTGTTGAAACGCACTAGGGTACACATTCCCAAAAAAGTAGGCAGGAATAGTGGCATCGACAGTGATCGACAATTGACCCAAGGACTGATCGACATCGACAACTGAAAACGACCCTCCATAATTGCTGTACACAAAGCCCTCAATATCTGATTGCGAGGGCAGAGCATCGTTCTCAAGGAGATATTTGCCAGCAAACAGAGCGGCTGAATCAACCGCATTCTGAAGCTTGGATCGGTGCCCTGTGATGTTCGAATATTCGAGCGTCAAACCGACACCAGCCAACAAGGGAAAGGTTAGCAGAGAGAATAAGACTGCAACATTACCTCTTTGCGCGCGCAACAAGCTTCTTTTCATAATATTTCCAACATATGTACCAATAAGCAACAATATACTTATGGTTGCATGCAAGAATTTATTACTACTTAAAGTATATATATCGGAATGATTGCTTCGAGTTGCGAAACTTTACCTAAAGGGCACCTTCTGCGCTAAAGAGTATTAAACCCTATCGCGAAGAACCCAGGGGATGCACTACGATCGGAATACTCGGCTGCCGCAAAATTTCAGCATCACTCTCGATCGTCAATTCATCGGCACCCCGCTGTCGTGTTTGCAGTAAAAGCTCATAGACAGATTGAGTCGCCTTTTCGAGGGCATCTTCTGTGTCCTGCGATACCAATCGTCTCGCCAGGAAAAGCGCCGCAGTCAAATCACCCACCCCGTTGGGGGCATCATCGATATGCTCATGCTCGGCGAGTAACGAGACTTTGGAGTCAATATACATATTTCCGGTCAGGTCATCGGTCGAGCCAAATGCACTGGTAGTCAAAATTGCAGGTAGCTTGGTCTCGCGCGCAACAACTATGATGTCCGCATTGCTCTCCAGCTTTTTTCCGGTGAGCCACGCCAGCTCAAAACGGTTCGGTGTCACAATATCAGCGAGTGGTACCAGCTTATCTGCTATGGCCTGGGCAATTGCTTGAGAGACATACAATCCATCTTCATCACCAATCACCGGATCGCACGCATAGATCAGCTCGGGATTCTTGGCGCGCATGGCCTTGATGAATTGCGCAACCGCGTCGACTTGCGCGACAGTCGCCATATAGCCAGTTAGTATTGCCGATAGTTCTGTATTGAATTTGGAGTCGGACAGATCAGTCAGCAAATTTGCAAACGACGCATCTTCCGGCACAATACGTGTCGATGGCCCATGGCCTGGATGCCAGGGCAAGTTGATGGTTGGGACAGCCCAAACCGGAAGACCCAAGCTCTCCAAGGCAAAAACCGCAGCACGATTGCCTACAGATCCACGCACCACATGACTTGAAATCACTGCAACAGCATTAGGTTTGTTTTGCACGGGAATAGAGCCTAGCGACCAAGAAAATTGAAGAGCCAAATCGCCAATAAAATAAAAGCGATCACAGACAGGCCGCGCCCGACACGTTTCGCCCAAACTTCGACTTGATCAGATTGGTCGCCATCCTCGCCTGCGAAATGTTCACGCGCCTTGTTGGCTTGACGTACAAAAGAAGATGTTCCAACGACTTCTGACTCCGTTGAAACACGCTGCAGCACACGCTCTGCTTCACGTTGGCTTTCGTCTTGTGGTGTGCGCTTTTCGGCCATTGGCGATCTCCTCACAGGGATAGTAGCGCGCATGCAAACCAGAGCGCAATCCAAACCATGGACAATGCGTCGCGAGTTTCATTTAACATTCAACAAAAATTTGCTGCAACGGGCTTTCTCTCTGCTAAGGTGACGTCAACTCGGCTACAAAAAGCCAGCAGAAAAACTGGGGGATCGACATGCCAAAAGCGCTGACCGCAACTGCCAAACGTGTTTTGAAAGCCGTTGCCAAGGACATGACAAAGGATGAAGCCTCGGTTGCTGAACCCATCCTGGCAGATGCCCATCCCGAAGATTTGAGCGCCGTGCATGCCCAGACACTTGCCGCGTCGATTCGCATGACCACCAAAGCCCTCGCTAGCCACAGCAAGGGTAAGTCCATCGTTCAGGTCGAGACACTTGAAGAGAGTGTGGAGGAACCGGTTTCTGTCGTCTCTATCGTCAATGACGACATGCCCTTTCTCTTCGACTCGGTGCTGGGCGAAATCAATGATTTTGCAGATGAAGTACAACTGGTCGTTCATCCCATTCTCGATGTCGCCCATGCGGGCAAAAGCTTCGAAGTCGTGGACAAATCGCGCCCGGGCCTAGCACGCGAAAAAACCTTGAGAACAAGTGTCATCATAGCGTTCATCGAACCCTTGGGAGACAAGGCCGAGAAAACCCTTCTTAAAGAAATCAAATCTACCTTGGAGCAGGTCAAAGCGGCGGTTCGCGACTGGTTGCCCATGCAGGACAAGATGGACGATCTGGTTACCACGCTGAAAGAAGGTGTAACGCCCGCGCGTAAGTCAGACGTGGCGGAAGCACTGGAATTCTTGACCTGGTTACGAGACGACAATTTCACATTCTTGGGTATTCGCGAGTACGACTATGTCGGTGGAGAGAAGCGCGGACAATTGGTGCGAGCCGATATCCCTGCACTGGGCATCCTCAGCGATCCAGAAATTCGAGTGATGCGCCGTGGCACCGAGTCCGTGACCACCACCGACGAAATTCGCGCCTTTCTCAACAGTAGAGATGTGCTGATTGTGTCCAAGGCCAATGTGAAATCGGTGGTCCATCGACGCACTTACATGGACTATATCGGCGTCAAGAAATACGATGACAAAGGCAGACTATCGGGCGAAGTCCGCATCGTTGGCCTGTTCACTTCGGCTGCATACACGCGCTCGGTCAAGCGGGTACCCTTCATCAGATCAAAGGTAGAGAGCGTCATCTCGCGTTCCGAATATGATGCAAACAGCCACTCAGGAAAGGCACTCTTGAACATTCTTGAATCCTATCCGCACGACGAGCTGTTTCAGATAGATATTCCGCCCTTGATGCGAAATGCCGAGGCGATCTTGGCGCTCGCAGACCGACCCCGTGTTCGCGTCCTGAGCCGGATTGATGCGTTCGACCGTTTTGTCTCGATTATTGTTTATGTGCCGCGGGACAGATATTCCTCCGAGATTCGCGTGAAGATCTGCAACGCATTCGCCGAGGCCTACGAAGGCCGCGTATCGGCTTACTATCCTGCATTTCCAGAGGGCAGCCTGGCGCGGGTGCATATAATCATTGGACGAAGCGCAGGCGAAACGCCAAATCCAACCCAGGCCAGTCTCGAGCGCATTGTTTCGGATATCATCCGGACTTGGACAGACAGATTGCGCAACGAGCCCAATGTCGATCTAAACCTGCTGGCGCGTTACGAGTTTCCCGATTCCTACCGCGATATCGTCAGTGCAAGCCAGGCTGTTCGGGATATGGACTATATGAGCGGCCTCAGAAAAGACCGGCCGATTGATGTAGACTTTTACGAATCGCCGGGTGACGACAAAAGCAAAGCATCGGTTCGAATTTACCATACCGATGCACCTGTTCCGCTGTCAGAGCGTGTTCCTGTGCTTGAGAACATGGGCTTTAAAGTCATCAGCGAACTGACCTACCAGGTTCGCATTGCTTCGGCAAAAAACAATGAACCCTCTTCAATCTGGTTGCACGAAATGCAGTTGCAGAATGCATCGGGCGCTGAAGTACCCATGCGTGATGAAGGGCGGATGTATGAGCAAGGCTACCTTTCTGTCTGGCGCGGCGACAATGAAAGCGATCTCTACAACGGATTGATATTGGCGGCTGGATTCAGCCCGCGCGAAGCAAAAGTCCTGCGAGCCTATGGCCGTTTCCTCAAGCAGGCCGGAATTTCCTTTGGTCAGGATTATCTTGCAGGCGTGCTGATCAAGCATAATTTGATCGCACGGCAGCTGCTCGCCCTGTTTGATGCCCGCTTCAATCCCGACCTGGCAGCTGATCCAAACGAAGACACAGCCGTGACCCAAAAGCACATCAAAGCTTCGCTCGCTGACGGCCTGTCTGAAGTTCCCAATATTGACGAGGATCGGGTTATCCGCAGATTTCTCAATCTCATCGAGGCAACACTGCGCACCAACTATTATCAGCTGGACGCAGAGGGAAAGCCACGCGCTGACCTGGCCTTAAAATTTGATCCGCACCAAATTGATGGCATACCTGATCCCAAACCCTATCGAGAGATCTACGTGTTCGCACCCGATGTCGAAGGATTGCATCTGCGATTTGGGCCGGTCGCCCGTGGCGGCTTGCGTTGGTCGGATCGTTCTGAGGATTACCGCACCGAAGTCCTGGGTCTGGTGAAGGCGCAGCAAGTTAAAAATGCCGTGATTGTGCCCGTCGGCTCAAAAGGCGCATTCTTCCCCATGCGCTTGCCCAAAAATGGAACACGAGACGAAGTCTACGAAGCGGGCCGGTCAGCCTATATCACCTTCATTGCTTCTCTGATTTCTCTGACCGACAATCTTGAGAATGGTGAGGTTGTGCCGCCTTCACGAACAGTGCGTCACGACGAAGATGATCCGTATCTTGTTGTAGCCGCGGACAAGGGCACAGCCGCATTTTCCGATACTGCCAACGGCATATCGCAGGATCATGATTTTTGGCTGGATGACGCATTCGCATCAGGAGGATCAGCGGGCTACGATCACAAGAAGATGGGCATCACCGCGCGTGGTGCTTGGGAAGCGGTCAAAAGGCACTTTCGAGAGCTCGACAAGGACATCCAGTCCGAACCGTTCACTGTCATGGGTGTCGGCGATATGTCAGGAGATGTGTTTGGCAACGGCATGTTGCTTTCCAGGCAGATCAGGCTGATAGCAGCCTTTGATCATCGCGACATCATTATCGATCCAGACCCCGATCCGGCTTCCAGTTACAAGGAACGCGAACGTCTCTTCAAGATGGGGCGTTCCAGCTGGCAAGACTACGATGTCAAGAAACTATCAAAAGGTGGCGGCATATTCCCGCGCAGCCAAAAGATCATTACACTGTCCAAGGCTGCCGCAGACGCTATTGGTTTGGACAAACTGCGGGCGTCACCCAATGAGATACTGAAAGCCATTCTTAAAATGGATGTCGAACTCATGTGGTTTGGCGGCATCGGCACTTATATTCGTGCAAGTCACGAAACCAATGCCGATGCGGGCGACAAGGCCAACGATGCCATTCGCATCACGGCCAAGGAAGTTGGTGCCAAAGTGCTGGGAGAAGGTGCCAATCTTGGTGTCACCCAACCCGCTCGTATCGAGTATGGCTTGCTTGGCGGACGCTGCAATTCAGACGCAATCGACAACTCCGCTGGCGTGAATTCGTCCGATGTCGAGGTCAATATCAAGATCGCCTTGGCGCCTTCAATGCGAGATGGATCATTGCCCCGACCCAAGCGTAACAAGCTGCTAGAAGCAATGACAGACACCGTTGCTGAGTTGGTGTTGAAGAACAACTACGAGCAATCCCTGACCATTAGCCGGACGGCGCGCAACGGCCCGGCCACTCTTTCAGTGCAGGCACGTCTCATGGAATCGCTCGAACAGCGCGGTAAGCTGAACAGGGTGGTGGAAGATCTTCCAAGCGATGAACTGATCGAGGAGCGCAGGGCAGACGATAAGGGCCTGACGCGCTCTGAAATCGGCGTATTGCTGTCCTATACAAAGATTGTGCTGCTCGAGGATCTGGTTGAATCCGATTTGCTGGACGACCCTTATCTCGAAGCCGATCTGATGAGTTACTTCCCGCCGCGCATGCGGAAGACATTCGCTGACAACATCCGTAGCCACCGACTTCGCAGGGAGATCATTGGGACAGTTCTTGCCAATGAAACGGTCAACAAGGGTAGTCCTTCAATCATCAGTCGCTTCGAAGATGCTGCAGGCACACTGCCATCGAAAATTGTGCAAGCATATGTTGTGACGCGCGATGCATATAATCTGAAGGCCCTTCACAATGCGGTCGATGCGCTCGACAACAAGATCTCAGGTGAAAGACAACTGGAAATCTACGAGGATCTCGCCAACGCGCAGAGAAATGCGATGAGCGAGTATATCAAGAACGCGGGGGGACAATCAGGCTTGGGCACTGAGGTCCAGCATCTCAGGGACGCTTATTCAACGCTCGAACCTGAGCTGCGCAATATCGTCCCCGAATATCTGCAAAACTGGGTCAAGGAAAGGCAGGCCACGTTCAAAGAAGATGGCTTGTCCGATACAAATGCACGACGGTTGGCACTGCTGCCAATCGCAGCCGTCACGCCGGACATTCTTTCGGTCGCAGACAGTACCGGCAACGATGTGAGCGCGGCTGCGCGGGCATTCTATGCGGTCACAAACACATTCAAGATCGGCAGGTTGGAGCACCTTGCTGAGCGTCTTGATACCGAGGATTACTTTGACAGTCTTGCCCAGATGCGCGCGCTGGATACCATCCACAATGCACGAAATGCGATTACAGCCGCGGCGCTGTCTGGCAACCAGAAAGGTCCTGAGGACGCTGTTGTCGCATGGGTCGATGCCAACAAAACACAGATCAGTCGTGTGCAAGAACGAATATCTGACCTGACCGGTCAGTCGGAGTTGACCGTTTCGCGCCTGACCGTGGCAGCCGGTTTACTTACCGATTTGGTTGGATAATCAGGGATCACAAAAACCATGACACCGACAGAGGCGTTGACGACACCCAAGGTCGACAGGAAGGGAATCTGGGGATGGATGCTTTTCGATTGGGCAGCACAGCCATTTCACACTTTGCTGATCACCTTCATATTTGCCCGATACTTTGCGGCGGAGGTCGCACCCGATCCTGAAACAGGTCAGATCTGGTGGGGTTGGATGTTGGCCATAACGGGAGTATTTATCGCAGTTTTGTCGCCCATTCTTGGAGCAATCGCCGATACCACCGGCCCGCGCAAACCTTGGATGGCAATGTTTACGCTGCTGTCCATTCTAGGTTGCAGCGCGCTTTGGTTGGCTGTTCCGGGCGGTGGCGGATTCACATTCGCAATTCTCGCCCTGTTCGGCATCGCGATGATCGGCATCGAATTCGCCGCTGTTTTTAACAATGCCGTCATGCCGGACCTTGTTCCGCGAGAGGAGTTGGGCAAGCTTTCGGGCAATGGTTGGGCGCTGGGTTATCTGGGCGGCGTTGTAAGTCTTCTTTTGGTGCTCACGACAATGGTGGAATCCAGTCCGGGCTCCGGACAGACATTGATCGGCCTCACACCAATTTTGGGATTGGTTGACGTGCCGTTTGGTGGCGAACGGGGGACTGGTCCACTGACAGCGATCTGGCTGTTCATCTTTATTATACCCTTCTTCCTTTTCACGCCGGATTCTCCAAGAACCGTTGCGATGACCGGTGCTGTTTCCACCAGCCTGAAGAGCCTTTGGCAGACCATTCGAACCTTGCCAGAGAACAAAAGCCTGTTCGCTTATCTGGGTTCGTCAATGTTCTATCGTGATGCGCTCAATGGCCTCTATGGCTTCGGTGGCATCTATGCCGGCGGCGTTCTTAATTGGGGGGCAACTCAACTCGGACTATTTGGAATTCTCGCTGCAATAACCGGTGCAATTGGTGCCTGGTTGGGCGGGCGACTTGATGCCCGATTCGGCCCAAAATTTGTTGTGACCATTTCGATCATGGTCCTGATCGTGGTCTGCATGCTGATCGTGACGTCAGACAGAACCATGATCCTGTACATGCCAGTCACAGACGTTTCGGGCGGCTTCGCACCTTCCGATATCATGTTCTACATTTGCGGCGCATTGATTGGCGCGGCGGGTGGTTCCGTTCAGGCGGCCTCACGCACCCTGATGGCAGACCAGGCCGATGAAGATAATATGACAGAGGCATTCGGGCTCTATGCACTTTCCGGCAAGGCCAGCGCATTTCTGGCTCCGGCACTCATTGCCGTCGTGACCGACATAAGCGGCAATCAACGCATAGGCATCATGCCACTGGTCGCACTGTTCATTATCGGTCTCCTTCTCCTGCCTTGGGTAAAACAGCGATCAGACAACCATAGAATTAGTGCCTGAAATGGCGGTTTCCGGTCATGATCATGGCAATGTTGTTTTCATTGGCGGCTGCGATCACTTCGTCGTCACGCATCGAGCCACCCGGCTGAATGACACAGCTTGCACCTGCTGATGCAGCGGCGAGCAAACCATCAGCAAATGGAAAAAAAGCATCCGATGCAACAGCCGATCCTTTTGTCAGGGGTTCGTCGACGCCCATCGCCTCAGCCGCATCAACCGCCTTGCGCGCCGCTATCCGGCTTGAATCGACCCGACTCATCTGGCCAGCACCAATACCAACGGTTGCGCCATCTCGCGCATAAACGATCGCGTTTGACTTCACATGTTTGGCGACCCGAAAAGCAAAGATCAGATCGGCCATTTCCTGTGGTGTTGGTTCGCGTTCAGTTACACAGCGCAAATCCATATCATCAACCACCGCATTGTCACGGTTCTGTTTCAGATAACCCCCAGCGATTGTCCGGATGTTAAAGCCAGCCATCCGGGGATCAGCCAAGCCGCCAGTTTCCAACAATCGGATATTGGGCTTATCGGCAAAGAGCGCTTTGGCGCCATCACTGATCGCTGGCGCAATGACAACTTCCGTGAACACACCCAAAATTTTCGATGCCGCTTCTTCATCAAGCGTTTGGTTGACAGCAACAATGCCGCCAAAGGCCGACGTGCGATCACAATTAAAAGCGCGAGAATAAGCCTTGCTGATCGTCTCACCGGTCGCCACACCGCAGGGGTTTGCATGCTTAATAATTGCGACTGCAGGAGAATCGGATGAGAACTCGCTGACCAATTCAAAGGCTGCATCAGTGTCGTTGATATTGTTGAATGACAACGCCTTACCTTGAAGCAGATTCGCTGTCGCCGCACCTGGACGGTGCTCACCGGTTAGATAGAGAGACGCATCTTGATGCGGGTTCTCACCGTATCGCATCGACAACGCCAACGTTCCACCCAGAGAGTCATGGCGTCCCAAGCCATCGTCCTCAAATGTATTACTCATCCAATTGGATATCATTGAATCATAGCTCGCCGTCCGGCGAAAGGCCCGCAAAGCCAGTTGCTTGCGCAGCGACAGGCTTGTCTGACCTTCATTTTCTTTCAGAGCGTCCAGCACTTCATCATAATCTACCGGGTCGGTGACAATGGCAACGTGACCATGATTTTTGGCCGATGCCCGAACCATCGCCGGCCCACCAATGTCGATATTCTCGATCGTTGTGGCTTCATCTTCGCCCTGTGCCACAACCTGTTCAAATGGATAGAGGTTCACAACAACCAGGTCGATGCCGACAATATTGTGCGTATCCATGGCCTCAACATGTTCAGGATCATTGCGCACCGCCAGCAGCCCACCATGCACCGCCGGATGCAAGGTCTTAACCCGTCCATCCATGATTTCAGGAAACCCGGTGACCTCGCTAATGTCCTTGACGGGTAATCCTGCCTCTGAAAGTGCCTTGCGAGAACCGCCGGTTGATATCAGTTCGACGCCAAGATCAACCAGGTCACTCGCAAATGTGACCAATCCGGTCTTGTCAGACACCGACAGGAGCGCACGTTTGACTTTGACCATATCCGGGGGAAGAATTTTCTTTGAAGAGACGACAGCCATTCAAATGCCTCAAGCTTGGGAGAATTGCCCGCGCTCTAGCATGGCGGGGTGTCGTTTGCCCACCATCAGTTACCTTATAAGCTGTGAATCCGTCTATTGAATGCGCTCAATCCGCCAAGTAACATTATCGTGCTCCGGATAATCAAAACTCAGCACGATCTGCTTGTTGTAAACGGGGCCAATTACGCCGGCCAGAAAGATGCTGTCTTCGACCCTCGGGACTGCGCCATTGGCTGAAAAACGCCAAATCTCTCCAGTATCGCTTCTCAGATCCAATGCGTCATCATTTTCGACTGCAGATACACCCACTCGCGGGTGCAGATGAAACCGCACATCTGCCTTGTGACGGCTCTCATGAATTGTGCTGTCGGGAGTCAATCGATCATAACCATCGATGCGTCGTCCATCATCAAACATCATGATTCCCCGCTCATGCCACAATCCAGATGTTCTGACATATCCATCGTGCCGCGCGCTAAAGCCATGCCCCTCCTCAATGTCCCAAGGCTGGGTTTGAACTGAAGAAGGAGCCGCAATAACCCGGTGAAGCAATTTGTGACCAAGCCTGAATGCTTCAATTCGTGCGGAGGAATGATTATCGACGCACAATGTTGAGTGGGCGGCTGTTTTTCTGGCGGCCTCCTCATAGTCTTCACGGTGCATCCGATCGATACCGGCATTCACGATGATTAAACTGCGTCCCGACGAAAACTCAAACGCCAGTGTACTGGCATTATTTTTGTCGCCCAGTGAGCCGACAAGTGGCGCACCAGTATCAGCGATCACCACGCAATCTCCAGCAGACAGCCTGTGAAACTTGCTACCACCGGCCTGTTCAGAAAATTGCCCATTGGTATTGTCGTGCCGCAGCACAGCTGCGGCCAAATCCTCTCGTCCGATTCCGGAACCGTGGAAATGTGCAATGCTTCCACCCGCATGTCGAAAGAACCGAAGCATGGGAAACATTCGGTCGATGGCGCGCACCAGTTCTCGCGGAACAGGTTTGGATGCGGCCACATACACCTGCACCAGCGGCAGAAGATCAGCGAGTAGTTCCGGCAACACATCGGGCTTACGGCTAACATGGCCACCATCGGCCAGTATTTGTCGTTTCAGTTGATCCTCGAGATTAGCAGTGGATCGCCTTTGAACGACACTGCTGGTCGGCAAGTTGATGGCGGACAGAGCTAATGCAATTCTGACATGAAGCAGGTCTACACCTTCATCAAGTCCTGGAGCGATGCGACGCAAAAAACGTATCTGTCGTGCAAGCGACGCCATCAATCGGCGGAAAAAATTGTGCTCGCTGTTTTGCAAAATAAACCGCGCATGTTGTATCCAAGAAATGACACGCGCTGCGCATGTCCTGGGTTCCCAACCGGCACCGGTCATTCGACGACCGCATTGGACAATCCACTCATCGACCAGCGCTCTACCGTTTTCGGCAGCAAGTTCAGTGCCAGCTTGCAGCAAATGCCGAAGCCATCCAAAGCCGTGCAATTCCGCTTCCCATGCTGAAGACGGTGGATCAAACTCGAAAACAGAATGTGTGCCCACATCCGCTGTTTGTCCCGCAAAATTGAACCGACCTTGGTAGATGTCGCGGGCCATAAGTGGATCGCTCGGCCAGATACAGGATGGAGAAAACAATATTCGCTCTGGCACACGTCCGACAAACCGAAAGCGCCAGAGTGGGCCGGTTTGCAGCCTGCTTCTGACGCGCGACCAAAACAGACCTGCATAGGCTGCAATGTATTTTGGATCGTTGATGTTCAAACTTGCCAACAAACAACCATTACCCTTAGTTCGGCTCTATACTGTGAAGATAGGCCATCACAATCGCAATATAAAACCGAATTGTTTCGCAAACGTAACTTAGTCGACGCGCTCAAAAATCGCTGCAAAAAAGCCGTCAAGGCCGGACATTTGTGGCGTTCTGAATGTCAGATCCGCCGGCGTGGTTCGAAGATATCCATCCGAACTGATGCAATCTTTCAAGCCAGGCACCTGCGCCGATTTCACCGGCACTGACCTCAGATGCTGTTGCTCCAAGGCAAAATGGCGCACCACATCTTCACCCTCGATGGGGTCGAGCGAGCAATTGGAAAAGACGAGCCGTCCTCCGGGCGCAAGGAATTGTGCAGCTTTTTCAAGCATGCAGCCTTGCAATTCAGCAAGTTTTTCAACGTCATGCCACGATTTGGTCCAGGGAATGTCCGGATGTCGCCGAACCGTTCCTGTCGAAGAACAGGGCGCGTCCAAAAGCACTGCATCAAATAGCTGATCTGGTTCGAAATCAAACAGGCTTGTTGCAACGAGTTTGCACTGAGCGCCCAGGTTCAATCGCTCAAGGTTTTCCTTCAAGCGCTTCAGTCTGTTTGCCGACATATCCAGCGCCGTAACATGAGCGCCCATCGCCAGTAGCTGTGCCGTTTTACCGCCAGGCGCAGCGCACAGATCGAGCGTATTCTTGCCTTCAAGTCCGCCAAACAGTTTTGTCGGCAGCGAAGCGGCAGTATCCTGAACCCACCACGCCCCTTCTTGGTAGCCCGGCAGTGCCTGAATTTCTGTGCTCAAAGTGTTGAGGCGCAAACTTCCTGTTGGCAGAATGTCCGCGCCCAATTCGGATGCCCAATGCTCAATGTCTTGAGCATCTTTGACGGTGAAATCGATGGGCGCTTCCAGTCGGTGTGCTGCCTCAATTTCAGCCGCCTTGCTTTGACCATAGACTTCGATCAACCGGGCTGAAAACCAGTCCGAAGAGCGCGGTGTGCTTCTTTCGATGGTCTTAAGAGCCAGTTCTTTTTGCCGTACTGCTCTGCGCGTGAGGGCATTTATCAACGACGCAAAGCGTCTGAGCCTGGGATCACGATTGGCCGATTCCACGGCGAGATCAACAGCACTGTGATCGGGAACATCCAGAAACAAGATCTGCGCCAAAGACACATGCAGCACATTTCTCAAAGCGGTCGCGCCAGCCGGAAGAGGTTTATCAACATAGCTGTCGATTAGAGCTTCCAACTCTGCTCGGTGGCGCAGGGCGACCATTAGGATGGCGCGCAGCAAAGCTCGGTCACGAGGCTCCAGCGCCAAATAATGGGGGTTCCCGTTTTGATCATCGGTTAGCGAGTCCAACGAAGTGCACTTGTCGATAACAGCGCCCATAAGCTGGTGAGCCGTGCGCCGAGTGGCAAGACCCGGTTTATCCTCGCTACTCTTGGGAGCTCGCCTGGTCTTGGCACTGGCCAGCGCTTTTTTATTGCGGGAGCGAACCTGGTCACGACGTGACTTGGCCTCATTCACTGACTGTCGCCCTGGTCACGGCCCCAAGGCTGAGACTTGGAGCGTGACAACCGCCCTCCACCTGCTTTGGGAATGCCCGAGCTTCCGCGTCTTGTACTTTTCCGAGCAGCGATTGGTTGCTCCGATTGCTGAGGCGGCATTTCTGGTTGACCAGCTACTTCACTGCCCATTGCCATCAATGCGTCGACGCGGTTTTGTGTTGAGGGGTGTGTTGAGAACAGACTGTCCGCGCCGCTGCCATTGAGCGGATTGATAATAAACATATGCGCGGTCGCCGGATTGTGTTCTGCACGCTCATTGGTCAGAGCTGCTGCACCCTTGGATACTTTCACAAGTGCGCTTGCAAGCCATTCTGGCCGCCCACAAATTTCAGCACCGCGCTTGTCGGCAGAGTATTCGCGTGTGCGACTGACTGCCATTTGCACAATCATGGCTGCGAATGGTGCAACGATCATCGCCGCCAGAACGCCAATAATGCCAAATGGATTATTGTTGTTTCGACCGCCCAGGAAAAACGCGAAATTACCGAGCATGGATATCGCGCCGGCAAGCGTCGCTGTGATCGTCATCGTCAATGTATCGCGGTTTTGAATATGAGCCAGCTCATGCGCCATCACGCCAGCAACTTCCTCAGGCGTTAGCAGATTCAGCAATCCGGTCGTCGCGGCCACAGCCGCATTCTCGGGATTTCTGCCGGTGGCGAAAGCATTGGGTTGGTCTTCTTGGATGAGATAGACCCTTGGCATGGGCAAACCGGCATTTTGCGATAAATCTTGAACCATGCGGTAATATTCCGGCGCGGATTTCGCATCCACTTCCTGCGCATTGTGCATACGCAGAACCATCTTGTCAGAGTTCCAGTAGCTGAATGCATTCATGGCCAATGCAATGACCAGCGCAATCATCATGCCGCCAGTGCCGCCAATCATGAACCCGACGCCCATAAATAGCGCAGTCATGAAAGCAATCAGCATTGCTGTTTTCACCATATTCATATACAAAACCTCGTCAAAATTCCGGTATGGATGTTTATGCCTTACAATCTATATAGTGTGTAGGCACAAACGACATTTCAATGGCTGCAAGATGACAGAAGAAATTACAAACAAGGATGCGGCGGACAGCAAACCACCCCGCAAATTTGAAGATTTGCCGGCACCAGCTCAACGCGCATTGAAAGAAGCAGAAGAACGCCGCAAAAAACTGGAAGCGCAGCAGAGCAAGGCAACCAAAGAAGTTGGCGGTCGTGGCGGCGAAGATCCGGCGCGTTACGGCGACTGGGAAGTCAAAGGAATCGCGATCGACTTCTGATTAGTTCGAGTGTGCTGTTGCAAAACGATACAATACTCTTAACAGAACTGTCCCAATGTGCGGAAAAAAACCCAGCAACAAAGCTTCGGACAAATAATACGAACAATTCTAGCATTTCCTTTAAGGTTTCATTAACCATAATTTTCTCTGAACCTCATATATTTCAATAGGTTACATTGGATTTGACTTCGTCTTCCCCTGACGTGCCAGTCGCGGCACGCCTGCTGCAATTGATTCTGCAAAGTTCAATTGCGCAGGAAAACCGCCATGTCCATTTTCAGCAGATCATCCAACGCCAAATGGAATTCACTGAGTTCAACCGCAACACGCTTTGGCAAAGATCAGCGCGGCCAGTTCGCCGTCATATTTGCCGTTTCAAGCCTCGCCATTACCATGGCAGGGGGCGTGGCGCTTGATACAGCTCGCATGTACTCGGCAAAAACAAAGCTGAACCAGGCGATTGACGCAGCCGTTCTGGCAACCACCCGTGACCTGACAACCGGCGTTATCGCCGAAGATAATGCGGAAGAGGCCGTCGGCAATTTTCTATTTGCCAATATGGACGCCAATGCTGTGAGCGGTGCAACAGTCAAGATCGATGTTATTGATATCGATACAGTCAACAAGACTTTGGAAATTGATGCACATCTGATGCTGCCCATGACACTGACTGCAATTGCCGGCTGGAATGAAGTCAAAGTCGCCAGCACATCCAAAGCGGTCTATTCCGACGACAAGATCGAAGTCGCTATGGCGTTGGATGTGACGGGCTCCATGGGCAATAAACTGCCATCTGGCGAAACTCGAATGAGCGCGTTGAAAAATGCCGCCAAAAAGGGCTTTCTCGCGCTACTACCAGACGAAACCGCCAAAAAGCGGGTCCGCATTGGCCTAGTGCCCTATTCGGCGTCTGTGAACGTTACGCCAGTTTTGTCAAAGATAAATTACACGGGCGTGTCAAACGGGTGCGTAGTTGAGCGTGTCGGCGCTAATGAGTTCACGGATGACTTTGCTTCGGCCGCACACCCCGTTACCGGCATCGATCTGACAACAACTAGCAGCCGCTGTCCTTCCGATGAAATTGTGCCAATGACCAATGATATCGGAACGCTCAACGCGACGGTCAACGCTTTCTCAACGGGCGGAACAACAGCTGGCCATGTGGGCATCGCCTGGGCGCGCTATATGCTTTCTGCCAATTGGAACAAGGCGTGGCCAGATGGCTCGGATGCAGCATCCGCCAGCGACAAGAAAACCAAAAAATTTACGGTGATCATGACAGACGGCAGGTTCAACACCTTTCTTTCCGCAGGTGAGAACAACACGCCAACAGGCAAAGAAAAGTCACGCGAATATGCACGCGGACTCTGTGACGATATGAAAGCAGGCAACATCCGCATATTTACAATCAATTTTGCGGGGGGCGTGGACGCCGAGGATCTGATGAAGGACTGCGCAAGTCCGAACACGGCAAGCCAGCAATTCTTCTTCAATGCAAGCGATGCGCTCGAACTTGAAGAGGCCTTCAAGGCCATCGCAAAGGGCATCACATCGCTTCGCTTAGTCAGCTAAGCAGGCACCAATGGAAAAGGGCCACCTCTCGGAGAGGTGGCCCCGCAATTCCGTCTACCGGTCGGTTATCAAACCAGAAGCGTTGCGCCCCTTGGTGACCGGATAGTCAAACCCTCAGAGGCTGCTCCGAGAGGCATTTATCCGAATAAACCGAACCGTCTTCTTGGAACTACTGATCATCGGATCACCTCCTTTCGTTTGTTAAACACGTCTTCAACATGGGTGAGGAAAAGTGATTTGCCAAGAGCAAATCTGCTCACGACGCGTCAAACAACTGTTTAAACTACGTGAACATCTGCGCCCAAACATGGAAAAGCGCCGCTTTTCAGCGGCGCTCCACAAATAGCTCCCAAAAGTACCAGTTGATCAGGATTTGCTGTTCTGACGGTTTTCAATCAGATCATCGACAACACTTGGATCGGCTAAAGTCGATGTGTCCCCCAGTGAGCCGAAATCATCTTCAGCAATCTTACGCAAAATTCGGCGCATGATTTTACCAGACCTTGTCTTTGGCAAACCAGGCGCAAACTGGATTTTGTCGGGCGAGGCAATCGGTCCGATTTCAGAGCGCACATGGGTAACCAGCTCCTTGCGCAAGGCTTCAGAGGGCTTCTGTCCTTCCATCAGTGTAACATAGGCGTAGATGCCCTGCCCCTTGATATCGTGCGGATAGCCAACCACCGCAGACTCCGACACTGAATCATGTGCGACCAGCGCCGATTCAACTTCGGCCGTACCCATGCGATGTCCAGAAACATTGATCACATCATCAACGCGCCCCGTGATCCAGTAATAGCCATCTTCATCGCGGCGGCATCCGTCACCGGTAAAGTACTTGCCTTTGTAGGTGGAAAAATAGGTCTGAATGAACCGCTCATGATCACCATAAACCGTGCGCATCTGGCCGGGCCATGAGTCGGTCAAGCAGAGATTACCGTCTGTGGTTCCGTCCAGCACGGCACCTTCATTGTCCACCAATTGCGGCTGCACACCAAAGAACGGTCGTGTGGCCGAACCGGGCTTGAGCTTGGTTGCACCAGGCAAGGGGGTGATCAGAATACCGCCAGTCTCGGTCTGCCACCATGTATCAACGATGGGGCACTTTTTCCTGCCTACCACCTCATAGTACCATTCCCAAGCCTCAGGGTTGATAGGCTCACCAACTGACCCGAGCGTGCGCAGTGATTTCAGAGACGCTTTCTCCACATGCTCATCTCCCGCACCCATGAGCGCGCGGATGGCTGTTGGTGCAGTGTAGAAAATGTTGACGTTATGTTTGTCGCAAACCTCCCAGAAGCGCGCCGGCGTCGGATAGTTTGGCACGCCTTCGAACATCAGCGTGGTCGCACCATTGGCCAGTGGGCCATAGACGATATAGGAGTGGCCGGTGACCCAGCCCACATCGGCGGTACACCAGTAGATATCACCTTCATGATAATCGAAGACATATTCATGCGTCATGGACGCATAAACCAGATAACCACCAGTCGTGTGAAGCACGCCCTTGGGTTTGCCTGTCGAACCTGATGTGTAAAGGATGAAGAGCGGATCTTCCGCTTTCATCTTGGCCGGCGCACAGTCCGGTTTCGCCTTTGCGATATGCTCGTGATACCAAAGATCTCGACCCTCGGTCCAATCGATCTGGCCCGAAGTCCGTCGGACAACCAGAACGTTTTTGACCTTCACGCCATCCTTGGCGGCAATCTCAATGGCCTTGTCGGTGTTGGCTTTGAGTGGAATCTTCCGACCACCGCGCAATCCCTCATCGGCGGTAATCACAAAGGTCGATTCACAACCCACTATCCGGCCGGCCAAAGCATCTGGCGAAAACCCGCCAAACACAATCGAATGAACAGCACCAATCCGGGCACAGGCCAGCATCGCATAGGCCGCTTCAGGGATCATTGGCATGTAGATCGTGACACGGTCGCCCTTCTTGACGCCCGATGACTTCATGACATTGGAAAGTCGGCAGACTTTGTCATACAACTCATTGTACGTAATCTTCTTGTCATCAAAAGGGTTGTCGCCTTCCCAGATGATTGCAGTCTGATCGCCACGCTTTTTCAAATGGCGGTCGATACAGTTATAGGCGACATTGGTAACACCATCTTCATACCACTTGATCGAAACCTTGCCGTCGAAGCTGGTGTTTTTCACCTTGGTATACGGCTTGAACCAATCGATGCGCTTCCCGTGTTTGCCCCAGAACTTCTCGGGATTTATTACGCTCTGCTTGTACCATTTCAGATAGGTATCATTATCGATCAGCGCGCGTTTCTTCGCCGCAGGCAATATGCGATGGACTTCAACAGACATTCAGATTCTCCTCCCAGACGCAAAGCGCTCATAGTCAAAAACAACAGCAACATCGTGCGTTTCTTTGGTCTTTCTACGGCATCGCTCACCTGCCGTAAATTAGACAAAGGATGCCTACGCCGCAGTTGAGGGTTCTACCACATCGATGCGGGCCCCACGCGAACATGGTAGAAAACCACTGCGGTGCGTTAAGTTTGCCCACTCGAGGGCTTGCTACGTAGATTTGGCAGGATAAATCCAAGCAGCGCAATGGCACCGACGATAAAGGCCCAGCCAACATAAATGATGGCGATAGAATAGGTTTCAGCAACGAAACCCACCAAGGCAGGAATAAACAACAATCCGCCATAACCAAATGCTGTAATAATCGCGATACCTATCGAGGGACGCACACCGGGATACCGGCCCGCCGTGGAAAAAAGCACTGGCACCACATTGGCCATGCCAAGCCCTGATATCAAAAAGCCAAAACAGGCGAGATAGAAACTATCTGCGATACCGCCGATATAAAGGCCAACACCAGCAATAATTGCGCTAACAATAAACGTGGTCCGGTCACCGAACCGACCGCGAAGCGAGTCACCAAAAAATCGCATCATTGCCATCGTCGCCGAAAATGCGGCAACTGCGTAGCCGCTGACAATCAACGGCGCGCCGAGCTCATCTTTCAGATACAAGGCGCTCCAATCAATGATGGTGCCTTCAGGCGCAAACGACAGCATGGTCACCACACCAAGAACATAGATCCCAAGTGATTTGGGCATGCCACGAGACACTTTCTCGACACCAGCCGCTTTGGCATTGGCTTCGAACTCTGCATCCATATGTTGATCGGACATATAATTGGGCCATGCCCATAATATAACTACCAGAACGATGAGCGACACGATTATGGAATGTCCGAGTTCGCCGAACCAAACAATCAATGCGCCGCCAGTCAGGCCGCCAATGACGCCCCCAAGGCTCCAGAAGCCATGATAAGAGGACATCACAGGGCGTTCCAGCGCGACTTCCACCACAACGCCATTGGCATTCATCGCATTATCCATCGCACCAAGAAATATACCCAGCCAAAGCATCGCTATACACGTTGTCAGCACAGTTGGTGTGAGGGTAAGCAACAGCAAGGAGGGCGACAGCATCAGAGAGGTCCATCGTACAATTGTCACGGATCCGTAACGCGTCACCATCCATGCGCCAACAATCAGTGCAATCAAAGCGCCCAAGCCAAACAATATGATCATTTGGCCAAGTACAGATTCCGAAATCCCCAAACGCTCCACCAGCACAGGAATCTTTGGTGCCCAGTGTCCGACCACAAAACCATTGGCAAAAAAGGCCGCATAGACTGCCCATTGAGCGCGGCGCAGCATGCTGGTTGGAAGAACAGTTTCTGCACTGGTCATGGTTCGGGTCCGCAACTTAAAAATGTCGCTTGGGGCGATTCTGCTTAAGTTACGACGCTCTATACCCGATTTCGGCGTCTCACAAGCGGGTCCGTGCTCAATTCATGAAACTCAGGATTCAAAAACCACCAGCAGATCTTTCGCATCGATTTGGTCGCCAGCCTTCACCAGCACTTCAGCAACCTTGCCGTCGCTCTCCGCATGAATCGCAGTTTCCATTTTCATGGCTTCGATAGAACAGATCACATCGCCAGCCATGACATCTTGACCCGCTGAGACCGCAAGCTGCGAAATGACCCCCGGCATCGGTGCGCCAACATGCGCATCATTGCCTTCTTCGACCTTGCGTCGGCTCATCGAACCTTCAGCACCGTGGGCCCGATCTGGCACTTTGACCCGGCGAGGTTGGCCGTTGAGCTCGAAGAAAACAGTCCGCATGCCTTTTTCGTCGGTCTCGCCGATCGCCAGGCAACGTACAACGAGGGTCTTCCCACGCTCAATTTCTACCAGTACCTCGTCATTTTGCTCGACACCATAAAAGTAGACGGGAGTCGGCAAATGTGAGACCGGACCATATTTTTCATAAGCCAAAGCGAAGTCAGTAAATACCTTCGGATACATCAAGTACGAGGCAAACTCGTACTCATCGATTTCACGGTCAAGTTTCTCTTCGACTTCCTTGCGCAAGGCACCCAGATCTGCGGGCGCCAACAACGATCCTGGTACATCCGTGTACGGTTTTTCGCCCTTGAGCACTTTCGATTGAATGCCTTCCGGCCATCCGCCTGGCGACTGTCCCAGATCGCCCCGCATCATCGATACGACCGAATCTGGGAATGCGATGTCCTTTTCAGGATCTTCAACATCGGTGACCGAAAGATCCTGACTGACCATCATCAGTGCCATGTCGCCGACCACCTTGGACGACGGTGTCACCTTCACAATGTCACCAAACATATGATTGGCATCGTGATAAGCGCGAGCGACCTCGTGCCATCGCGATTCCAATCCCAGCGAACGCGCTTGTTCCTTCAGGTTTGTGAATTGACCGCCGGGCATCTCATGCAAGTAAACTTCAGACGCTGGGCTTTGGCTGATCGACTCAAACGCTGCATATTGGTCCCGCACTGCTTCCCAATAGAAGGAAATCTTGCGGATCCATTCAGCATCAAGACCGCTATCACGCTCCGATCCGCGCAGGGCCTCTACAATTGAACCAAGACAGGGCTGTGATGTATTGCCGGAGAATGCGTCCATGGCCGCATCAACGGCATCTACTCCAGCGTCAACCCCAGCCAGAATAGTCGCCGCTGCAATACCAGAAGTATCATGTGTGTGGAAATGGAGCGGTAGATCGGTTTCTTCGCGCAAAGCCTTGAATAATTGTGTTGCGGCGGCGGGCTTGAGCAAGCCGGCCATGTCCTTGACACAAAGCATATGCGCGCCAGCAGATTCCAGCTCTTTTGCAAGGCCCGTGTAGTATTTAAGGTCATATTTTGGACGTGCGGAATTCAGCAAGTC